>Ga0115011_10002872_pt1 | contig 11826 bp, 14 predicted proteins | sample TroAtlMetagenome_2_FD_88705 | JGI IMG/M metagenome (GOLD analysis project Ga0115011, IMG submission 88705) | Marine eukaryotic phytoplankton communities from Atlantic Ocean - Tropical Atlantic ANT8 Metagenome | ecosystem: Environmental > Aquatic > Marine > Oceanic | place: Tropical Atlantic... | reverse complement strand
ATGTATGTCGTGCAATTAAATTGATTATAGAAAAGGGACAATGTGATAAAATATATGAAGTTGGACACGGTAATCCCATACAAAATAGAGACTTCTTAACTAAAATAGGATATACAAAGAAATTACCATTCAAAGAGGTAACAGGAGAATCAATTAGCACGTGTGCTGATAATACAACATTAAGAGAATTGGGGTGGTAATATGAGTTATGAAAAATACTCTCAAGGATTTAAACTATTTAATATATTGACAACATATGGTGATATATGGAAATTAAAAATTAGAGAAGATCCGAATATAGTTTTAGAGAAATTAAAACAATTTGACAATGATTGGTATCCATATAATTCCAGAAAAGATGTGTCTCGTTGGGGATTAAGTATAACAAATTTAGATGGTGTGTTCGGACCCGGCCCAGATTTAGATAGTTTATATGAATTGAAACATGGACAAGATCAAACACACCATGAAAATGAATTTAATGTACCAACGGCCGCCTATGATATAGTATCGAATTTTTGTGATCCTTTTAAGGAATGGCTATCTAGAACACACATCTTAAAATTATCTGCAGGTGGATTTTTTCCAGATCATATTGATAATAGAGGTCCCGCAATAGATAGTTTTAGGTTGCTCGTACCATTACAAACCGCAAATGCCTCGGAGGGAGGTTATTTTATATTCGACAATCAAATAATAAATTGGGATTACGGTAATGTATATTTTGTCAATACATGTAAACGACATACCGCATTTAACACAAATGAAGAATTTGACCATATAGTTCTGGTAATGAATATAAGACTAACATGGGAATCCGTAAGGGCTGTAACTAAATTATTAATACCATGATTATACAACCAATTACTAGAGACCTACTTTATAAACTCCAAATATTTTGTGCTAAGTGTAAGGACTTAGGATATACAAATAATTCTTCCTTTAAGTCTATGAAATTAGAATGGTGTAAGAATTGGGGTGAATACTATTGTGCTATTAGTAATGATAATATTGTTGCCGTTGGAGGTTGTCACCCTTTACCAGAAATAGATAAAGATGGATGGAGAATTAATTTTAGGGGATGTGAATTACCGAAAATAAGTCCCTATAAAGGATTGAATAAAGGTAATTGGAATACAATAACTTGGAGAGATTTTATTCCTGTTTTCATAGATTATTGTCCTACAGATAAACTGTATATAACAACAAACATCTCAAATGAACATAGTGGTAAAGCATTACGAAACCATAAATTAATGTCACTATTAGCAAAACAAGGAATACTTGATAAGGTGTGTGATACAATATTATATCAAGTAGAACAAACTGTATGGAAATTAAATGTACAAGAATATGTTAAGAGAAGGAGTTTATGTGAAAAGTAGTGGTACCACAGGGCCACAAAAACATATATTCAGAACTCCAGAAAATCTAAAAGCATGTAATAAGATTGCAATAGAAAGTCAAAAAATATCAAAGAAGTCTAAAATCTATACCGTATGTAAAATGGAACATGCGGGAGGATTATTAGCACAAACATTACCAGCAATTAGTATTGGGGCAGAGGTAACAGTTGAACAATTTAACGCGTATAAATTTTCTAAAGAAATTAACAAATACACCCATACTCATCTAACACCCGGCCATGCAAAGGCCATTATTAAAACGAAAGGATTTAAGAATTTAAACCTGAATAGAATATGGGTCACTTGTGGGTCCGATCCTGTTGAATGGTATATTATAGAATCATTTGTAGATAGAGGTGCAACATTTATGGTTAATTGGGGTATGAGTGAAATAGGACCCATGACAATCAATAAGGTATTTTACAACTCAGATCAAATACAAGAAGTTAAACGACAAGAAACTATACTCGGTGAAACATACTATTGTGATTGGAAAATTGAAAATGATATACTGCATGTAAAAGGTGATACATGTATTTACAATGATTGGTACAATACAAAAGATTTAGTTTATTTAAATAAAGATAAAATGTATTACAATGGTAGACTTATTTGAACACGATAAATTCTTATTCATAACATTCGAACAAGGTGCTAGAGGGTATCGCTGGGGTAGACACTTAGCATCTACAGATAGTAATGTATATTGGTATTCATGTATAGAAAATGGCATAACACCTGATGACATATCAATTAATGAATATTCACCAAAACATAGACAAATAGCCCCAAATCATTTCGATAGAATGATAAGTGGTAAAATGTTACCACCTTTGTTTAATGTAATCGAACCCTATTATAATGATATAGAAGAATATTATCCTTTGTTTAAAAAGTTGTTCATTGAACGAGGAGGACTTGAAATATTAGAAAATGGACAATATATAATGTACCCTGTGCATGTAGCAACATCAAAAATAAAAGAAAGATTTCCTAATGCTAGAATAGAAGAAATTATACCAGATAATATAGAAAAGGTTATAGAGCATTATTTAAATACAGTTGCAAATTTTCCTGCATATTTAAAATTGTTTGATTTTAGACCAGACTATCTTACACCACATGCCAAAAAATTAGAAGAAAATAAAACCGCCACTATACGTGAATTGTTTAATGGATCCGATGAGGAATATAAGTATTATATAAAATCCACTATAACAAAACTTGTACAAGAACGTAAAAATGTCTAATACAATTTTCCTTAAGATACCACACTTTAAATTAACAGAACAAGAAAGGTATGAATTGTATCAAATTCAAGGTTCATTGAAGTATGAAGAATTTTATAATATGAAACAAGGAGAACTAACAAAAGACGGCAACTATATTGCTAGAGATCCCAATTTACCTAACTGGGTGAATGAAAAATTTAAAGATATATTAAAACATTCTAAGCGTATTTTATTCTTAAAAAACAAAGGAACAATAACACATAAAGATTTAAGAAGAAGGTGTAGTTTAACTGTTCCTTTAAAATCATCAACGCCTACTATTTTTTATGAATCTAATTCTATAATCAAATTATTACATGGTGATGATACATTTTTACAGAATAATGAAGTAATGCATTCTGTTAATTGGTGTCAGGAATGGAGATATTTTCTTCAGATAAGCTTTAAACACACATATAAAGAAATATATGAATGTATATTTAATTCAGCCAAACTATAGAACAGGATTTAAAAAACATCAAATCCCTTGGTTACCTTATAGTGTAGGAACGTGTTGGTCTTATGCTATAACCGACAAGCAAATTGCAGATAATTTTAAATTAAAAGAAATCATATACGTTAGAGAAAATATTGATAGTATAATAGAAAGAGCCGATTCAAATGGTGTATATCTGTTTAGTAATTATATATGGAATTGGACTTACAACAAAACACTCGCTAATAAATTAAAAAATACATATCCTGACAGTACAGTTATATTTGGTGGACCCGGTGTACCCAATGATGAAAGTCTACGTAAAGATATAAATCAAGTAGATACATTCATTCATGGAATGGGTGAACAAGCCCTAATGAATCTATTAAAAAATAAATTAAATGGAATAAAAAACCCTAAAAATATTACTGTTCCCATGAAATCTCTTGATGATATTCCTAGTCCTTATACAACGGGATTATTTGATGATATAATGGAAATTGAAGATATGGGGATGAGAGCAACATTAGAAACAAACAGAGGTTGTCCCTTCCCCTGTACATTTTGTGATTGGGGTTCAGTAGCATATAGGAAATTATTGAAGTTTCCTATCGAAAAGATTAAGGGGGAAATCAAATGGTTTTCAGACAATAAAATAAAAACATTAAACATAGCTGATGCTAACGTAGGTGTGTTTGCTAAAAGAGATGAAGAATGGTTAATGGAATTAGTAAAATATCAAAAAGAAACAGGGTATCCTTCTGCTGCCGATGCCGCATGGTATAAAAATTCATCTGAACGTATAATGCAATTAGCTAAGAAGACACAGGAAATAGGAAATAATAAATCATACACTATTAGTATGCAATCTATGAATCCTAAAACATTAAAAGAAATCAAACGACAAAATTTAACTATCCCAGAAATTAACAATATATTAACTAAAGCAAATAAATTAGGAATTCGTTCCTTTTCAGAGATGATCTTGGGTCTTCCCTATGAAACAAAAAATACATGGATAGATGGTTTCACTAAAATACTTGAAGCTGGACAACATAGTCATCTTGAAGCTTGGTTTTGTCAAATATTACCCAATAGTGAATTGGGGAGTCCCGAAAGTATTGATAAACATGAAATTAAAACAATTCAACTAAACGATTATATTGGTGCAGTAGATAGGTTAGATGAAATAAATGAAGAGTATTCAATAGTTTATAGTACAAAATATATGAACTTTAAAGACTTAATAGATAGTTATATGTTCTCATGGTTAATAATTAATTTTCATATCAATGGATGGACACAAATATACAGTAGGTTTAAACGAAAATATAATAATGAGAACTTTAAAGAGTTTTATTTGAAATTACTAGAGAACATAAAAAGTGATTCTGGCATTGCAGGAAGAGAATATATAAGAGTACGTAACATAGTTGAAACATATCTTACAGAGGGTACAATAAATCGCAACAAATTTGATTTTTGGGTACCAGCACATTCTATATTATATGACAGTATAAAATATTTATTCATGAAAGATAACGAACTTAAATCATTTCTAGAAAATTTATTTGTTATTGATAATAAAGAATTACAATATAATGTGATCAAATTACAAAATAATTTTAATACTACTCCTTATAAGGAATATCCAACACAGATTATACTTGATTATAATATAGCAGAATATGTAACTCATGATGAAGAATTAAAACAAAAAAAGACAACATATGATTTATGTTTACCTGATATTAAATACTTACAAAATATACATAAAGAAAAAAAATTAGATGAATGGTATTCAATGTTATTTTACAGAAATAAACAGGGTTGGGGTAAATCAATAATTAAAAACAATTCAACAATAGTTTTAAGATGAACGATAATAAATTAATTTTTTGGACTGGAGCACCTGGGTCAAAATGGTCGGCTACAGCATGGTGTCTATCGAAAACAAAAAAGATTAATATAGATACTAGCGATCAAGCAGAACATAGATGTTATGTTGTTGATGATGAACGGTGGCCGGGTGTCAGACATGTTGGTTCTTATTTTGGGCCGGGATTTGAATTTGGTCAGAAATTTCACGAAATCAATACATTAACTAAAAAAGAAATAAAAGAAGAAATTAATAAAGCATTTGACGGACAACATCCTGAAAAATATAAAATAGTTAGATGTCATCAATTTATTCATAATTTAGATTGGATACGTGATACTTTTCCAGAAAGTAAAATAGTAATTGTCTGGAGAAAACCGGAAGCATCATGGAATGGATGGATAACAGCGGGAGGGTTTGACATAACCCATCCTAATTATAGAGAATATTATAAAGATGAACAAACAGCAAAGACTCTAATTTATGAAGAAGCATATCTAGGATCTAAATGGATGTTTGATAATGATATGGATATTCATATTGCATGTAAGAGTCATTACAAAAACTATTGGGATATTTCATTTACAGATAGTACACTAAACCATGTAAGACAAATTGAAGGATGGTTTAAGACATGGGATAACCCTTATGCAAAAATAAAATATGATGTATTAATGGGATATTACAATTTCTAATGAAAGCATTTGTAATAATTAAAGATGATTGTGGATGTGATATAGCTCTAAACTATACACAATTAAATTTCGACTACTGCATGGCAGGTCGAATTAATAAACCTGAATTTGAGTTTTTTATAACACATGATGTAAAGTTAATAAACATATACAGATATGAATATGTAATCGTAGTTGATAGCGGTACAATTTTACCTTATACATATTATGAAGAACAAATACATGATAAAATCAAGGACAGTAATGCTGAATATATTGATATTGTACCACATATTACAATAATCAAACCAGGCGGAAAAGGTAGAGAGGAATTAAAACTAAATTGGACAATACCATTTGTTGATTCCTCATCACATGAAAGTATCACTAACCTATTACTAAAAAATAGTAATACATGTTACATTATGCACAATGAAATACCTGTAGCTAAATGTGCCACAGATAAAAATATTGAATGGGCAATGACCTTGAGTAGTGGGTTTTATATTAATTACATCCTTAACAATAATGGGTTTAAAGAAGACGCGAATATACACCATATTGATATTAGTAAACCAAGTTTATACATTAGAGAATACACCACAAAGAATTGGAATGGAGAGGATCTTTATTCATGGGTTGATCACCTACATAATAAGTTTCCTATGTTAAAATTATTTTCAAAATCAATTTCAACTCAATGTGTAGAACACATGGAACAAACCTTTAATTCAAATTGGTTAAGTCATTGGAAAAAATATCAACAATGTAATCATTATTACCATCATTGTAATCTCAATGATATTAGTTCATTAATAAATATTTTAGATAAGTACAGCCCTAGTAAAAAAGTATCCACCTTTTGGTGGAATGGTGCACTTAAAAGATTACCCGCAAATATAATGAAAACATCTAAACACGGGTTTGAATCTGTAAAAAAATTCTTAGAAACACTAAACAATTATAATTCGAACATGATTGTATATGGTAGTGATCATTGTGTTACCGAGTATAATGGTATAACAGTAAAAGAAGCAATCAAAAGAACAAAATATAATAGCCGTGATAAATTATGGATGGTAGTACGTTAGAAGATTATCCTTGGCCACATTGGGTTATCGATAATTTTTTAGATAAAGAAGATTTCAATATAATAAAAAAAGAAGCATTAGACATTTTAGATACAATAGATGTAACTAATTCTCCAAGTCCTATTGAAAAGAATCATGGTATCTATATAATTCGTAAAAGTGAAGATAAACTGTGGCCAGAAATTACTAAAAAATATGAAAGTAAATTACTTAAATTTAAAGATTCTGGAATACCTATTAGAAAATATGAAAAGTTGATATTTAAATCTAACATAACATTTGCGGCACCGGGTGCAAACTATCCATGTCATTATGAAGTTCCCAGTAAAATATTTGCAACTAATACATACATATATCCTGATGTTAGTACAGGAACAAAACTATATATAAGAGACAAATCCTATTTTGCCCCTATACATGCAAAAACGATTAAGTGGAACCCAAATAGATCATGTTGTTTCATACCACAAGATAATGTCACTTGGCACTCTTATGATAATAATCTACGTAAAACAAGAATTGTATTATTAATGGGGTTTGTAGATGAAAAAAGACAAACAAATTTTTATGATAATCCTCCTGAATTCTTATGAAAATACATGAATCATAAAATTTTAAACAAGCTAGAGCAACTAATACACACTAGTCCTCAATTATTGCGTAACCCAAATACGTTAAGGCAGGTAATACAAGGTACATTTGGTGTAGATATTGAAGAGGTTAGCTACGAAAACATTGGTGAGCTAGTGGATCTCATTGATGACAAAGTACTTGATAATTACTTTCGTTATCATTGGGTAGCTGAAATGGAAAAGTACAAGTATGGTGGACTTAAACTAATTGATAAAGTAAACAATTTAAAGCCACGCCGTGTACTAGATATTGGCTGTGGTGATCATGAATTTAAAGGTAAGATCAATAACCTAATTGGTATTGATCCGTATAACCACAATGCTGACCATGAAGTTAAACTACTGGACTATCAACCCAAGGAAAAGTTTGATGTGACAATGGCATTGGGTTCAATTAACTTTGGTAGTACGGACAAAATATTTACAGAACTAGAACATGCTGTGAATTTATGTAACTCTAGTGCCGTAATGTTTTTTCGTGTCAATCCCGGATTACCACATGAGAACGAACCAGATAGACCAGCTGGGGATCAGTCTAAGTGGATTAGTTTCTATGCATGGGACAGTAATTTTATTATTAACTGTGCTAGTCAACTTGGTGTAGATATTTTAGACATTCGCATTGATAGCCATAAAAACCGCCTTTACTTTGTATGGCGAGTCAAATAAACTTATGAGAAATTATGATTGAAATATTAACTTTGTTAGCTGGTACATTTTATGGTCTAGTGATTGGAATTATTCCTAGTGCGGGTGCTACAACCGGTCTAGTAGTACTATTCAGTTTTATAGGTTATTTTAGTTTTGATCCTTACTTAGGTGTTATCTTTTGTATGGCAGTTGTTGCATCAAGCACAACAGGAGACACATATACTGGAGTATTGCTCGGTATTCCCGGAGCAAATTCTGCCGCCGCTACTATGGTAGATGGACATCCACTCGCAAAACAAGGTAAAGCAACTTATGCACTAACAGCCGCAGTTATAACAAGTACACTCAATGGTCTACTTTGGGGTACATTAACATTTGCATTACTTCCTTGGTATATTCAACTTGTTATGTATTTTGGCATACCTGAAATGTGGGCATTTATAATTTTGAGTCTCGCTTGTGTAGGATTTATTAGTAACAAATACTGGTTCAGAAGTATTCTAGCAATTCTATTCGGCATATTTGTCGGTCTTATAGGTGTAGACCCATCAACTAATGTTGATCGTTTTACGTTTGGTTGGGATTATCTTGCAGATAGTATTCAACTTTTACCTTTCGTTGCCGGTCTTTTTGCATTTCCTGAAATACTTGACGGATGGAAACAAGGAGAATCTATATCAAATGTAGGTAAAGATTCACATAGCAAACAGACATTAGAAGGAATGAAAGAAGTATGGCGTTGTAAATGGGATGCATTAAGAGGCGGTGCCATTGGTGCATTCATTGGTTTTCTTCCGGGCATAGGTGGTGCTATGGGAGACTGGATGGCTTATGGTTCTACAGTTGCAAGTCATCCAAAAGAAGAATTCGGTAAGGGAAATATAAGAGGTGTGATAGGCCCAGAAGGAGCTAACAATTCACAAAAAGCAACTTCTATGATACCCACAGTTCTCTTTGGTATTCCGGGTGCTAGTTTTGCCGCTGTTCTTATGGCATTATTCATGTACTTAGGATTTGAGTTAGGAACACCTGATCTTGCTTATGATACTAAATTCTTCGATAGTATGACATTTGGTTTTATGTGGGCTACAGTAATTGTAGGAATCATATGTATTATATTCAATAAGTATATTGCTCTCATAAGTTATGTACCATACAAATACTACTTTCCTTTTCTCGTAGCATTTATCGTATGGGCTTGTGTACAATATACCGGTGGTTGGGAAGACTATATAATATTAGTGATATGTTGTGCATTAGGATATTTTGCTAAACATTATAAATTTAGCCGCCCTGCTATGTTAATGGCATTCATTCTCTCTTCTAAATTAGAAGCATTAACTATTCAATTAACTGCTTTATACGATGTTACTTCACTTATTAACAGACCAATATTTCTTGTTCTGATAATTTGTGTATTGTCTCTTTTCGTGTATGGCATATCAAAAAGGAACTCCCTTGAATATGCGTAAAATTATTTTAAGTTTGATCTTATCATTGTCCGTATCTACGGCATTTGCAAAATATACTTTCATCATTCCACAAAAGCCGGGTGGTGGTACGAGTGTGTGGGCTGAAATTGTTGCGAAACAATTAGAACCCTTTTTAGGAGAACGTATAGTTCTTAAACATATTCCGGGAGCAAGAGATATTCCCGGTTTCAATAAGTGGCATGAACAGTTGAGATTCGATGACAAAGTTGTTATGGTCTCTCATGGGGGTAATGGTGTAGCATTCTTGCAAGAGAATGTGAAATACAACTATGCTGAGTATGATAACATTGGTCTTATGAATCTAAACATCATCTCTGCAAAGTTAAAAGATTCAGATATGAATCCCATAAAATTTGCGGCAGGGTCAGGCATGGTGCCTGAAGCATTCGCATTTACAATGTTAAAATGTGGTCCCAAAAAATCAATCGATGATTATGTAGGATGTTTTGGTGAAAATGTCATTTGGGTTAAAGGTATGAGTGGAGGTGAAAGACGCCTTGCTTTCAAGAGGGGTGAATTGAACGGCACCCGAGAGAATCCGGCCGCCTACAAGAAACACGTTGTACTAAATGAGAAGGCAGAACTTTGGTTTCATCACGGCATTCTTCAGTCAGACGGAACACATAATGATGATCCTAACTATCTGGGATATCAATTTGAAAATCTGTTTGAGAAAAAATGGGGTACTAAACCACAAGGTAAAATGTACAATGCATACAAACTTGTAAAGTCCTTTCGGGATGGATTACAAAAAGCACTATGGGTCAATAAAGGTAATCCAAATAAAGATGTATTAGTAACTGCACTTACTAAAATGACAAACGATTCAAAAGCAATTGAAGTCATTACGAAAAAAGTAGGTAATTATGATTGGATCATTGGTACAAACGGAAACTCTCACAGAGATACGTTGATGACTTTTATTACGAAAGATGCGTTGAAAACATTGATCCAGTTCAATACTGAAGCACTCGGTCTTTCAAGTGTATACAAGAACCATCTCGTAATTTATGAAGAATAAGAAAGTTCTACTTTTTTAGTCCATCCATTAATACTTTCTGACAAAGAAATAGGATTATTATCATTGTCAGAAAGTTCATTTGTTCCTGATGCCGTTTTTTCATTCCATTTAGTATCTGACCAAGTACGAGAAAGTATATAACCATCCTTATTCTCAGTTAATTCTGCTTCAAGTTGTACTAAATCTCCTGAACCCTGTGCTGATTGATTAAATGATTCTATACTAGTTCTTGGGTTATCAGATTTAAAAGCATCGATTGCCTCATCAGGTGATGAAAATACAAGATCGGTTTTTGTTACTGTTATAATTTGTGAAACTGCCATTTTTTACCTTTCTCCTTAATATATGTTGTATATATATTTATATGAACTTCTCTAATAGAACCATTAATATAGATTCATCTGCAACATGTACTTTAGAATGTCCGAAGTGTCAAAGACAAGGAATAAAACGTGAAAGTTTTAAAGTACCCGGAGAGAATATGCCTTGGGGTGACTTTTTAAAAATTGCAGAATTTTTTAAAAAAGGTTTAATATTTTGTGGACAGGTATCAGATCCTATATTCCATCCTAAAATGATTGAAATGTTAAAACATTGTTATGATAATAAAATTCCCGTTATACTTAATACTGCTGCGTCACATAAAACTAAAAAGTGGTATGAAAAGGCATTTGCCGCAAATATAGAAGCATCATGGATGTTTGGTATTGATGGTCTTCCAAAAGATAGTCACAAGTATAGAATTAATCAAGATGGTGAAAAATTATTTGAAATGGCAAAACTATGTGCTAAAATGGGTCTTACTACACGTTGGCAATATTTAGTTTTTAATTATAATGAAAATGATATAGAGACTTGTAGAAAAATGGCAGAAGATAATAACATTAGATTTGATGTAATATATTCAGGTCGCTGGGTTATTAACGATAAATACAAACCTAAAAATCCAGATCATTATTTAAGTGGTAAAGGTAGAGATGAATATTATGAAAAATGGAAAAATTCTATAAAGGCTAGTGAAGAATGGAAGAAATCAATCCAAAATGCCTAGATAAAAAAGAAATTGCCTATACAGCAACAGGTTATTTGTTACCTTGTTGTTGGCTTGATAATCCTGTAGGTTGGGTAGAATCTCAAATTAAAAGATTGAGACAAGAACATTTAAAAGTTAAAAATAATGATACAATAGAAGACATTATCACCAGTGATGAATGGTTTGATTTTTTTGAAGAATTAAAAAGAAATCCATCAAGAACGTGTAAAAGATTCTGT
>Ga0115011_10002869_pt1 | contig 11833 bp, 24 predicted proteins | sample TroAtlMetagenome_2_FD_88705 | JGI IMG/M metagenome (GOLD analysis project Ga0115011, IMG submission 88705) | Marine eukaryotic phytoplankton communities from Atlantic Ocean - Tropical Atlantic ANT8 Metagenome | ecosystem: Environmental > Aquatic > Marine > Oceanic | place: Tropical Atlantic... | reverse complement strand
TCTAATGTTAAACTAATTTCCTCTTTTAACTCACTATCTGTTAGTTTATCACAGAAATTAGTCAAGTCTTCTGATACATAACAAATCAAATCTTTCATGCTCATACTATCAACTAAGAGGTCAACATACTGTGCAATTAGTTCATCTTTCTGAGAAGAATTGAGTTGTTTCATTATGCACCTCCAAATGAAAATTGTGGACTTTGTAGTAAAATATCTCTTACATGTTCACGATCTAAACTATCACCATCACCCCATGAATATTCGGGCATAGATGGATAACAGCACATCTGTAAGTATAACCAACTTGCCTCTAATATGTCTTTCTTTGTTAAACCTTTGATAGGATAAAGATCACTGTTAGGTGCATAAAATGACCACACATAATCTATGAATTCTTGTAAGTTACTCATGTTAATTAACCTCCTAAGTAGTTGTGAAGTGTACGATAGGGTTTATAACAATATTGTACTTGCTTTTGTTGCTTGATTGTTTCATTAAATGTGCGTGATTCTTCTGGTGTTAAATCACAGAAATAGTTAAGAAGATTGCCATCATAACTATCAAATAGTGCATCAAGTTTTGTGTTCATTGATTAGCAAGGATGAGAAGTTTACCGAGTAGTTGTGAATTAAAACGACAAGTTTCATCGTCTTTGTATTCTTTTTTGATCTCATTAAATACAAGTTCGATTAACTTTTCATAATCATTAACATCTAATTCAGATTGCTCAACTAAGTTATCTCTACCCCACGCATATTGTGGTGCTTCAATGTTAGTGAGAGTGACAGAATCAATAGGTGTCATTAGTTCCTCAATTAGTACATTATCAATATACTCGTTATCGGGTGCATATTCAACCGATCTTGTGCCACTTTCTTCACTGGTTTCTTTAAACCAAAATCCATCTGCTGTCATTTCCCATCCTTGATCGATACATTCTTGATAGGTTAATTGTTTAGTTTGTGACATTATATTCCACCCTTAAATGTTAATGAGCCAGCATGATTAACCTTGTTAATTACACATGACTGATGTATATTAAAGAGAGTTTCAAAATTAACTCCCTCCCAATCACACCACTCTGATACATAATCAGCAGCATCAAAATCACCTGTTCCATCTACATTTTGTGGACATGATTTAAAATCATTGTTATCATCAACCCAGAAGATTCTTCCAAATGATTCACTATAAAACATGTTAATTTACCTCCACTTCTTGTCTTTGATTTGCACAATGAAAGAATCTAGTGTATAACCAACCACCTGCCCAATCTACATTTTTAAATGCAAATTCTCTCTCTTTTATGATCCTTAAATCATAACGAGATTTCTTTTCTGGACCTTTCCAGGATTTAGGTTTGTAAACTTCACCTGTATTCTTATCAACGAAGCAATGAACACTTGTGTCCCTATATTCACCATTCTCCCACTCTTGTTGATTGATTTTATAATACTTTCTACCTTCTCTTATTACAAATTGTGTTAACTTTTCAGTTCCATCTTTAATACGCTTAGTTCTTTTAGTAGCGTAATCTGAAGTATATGTTTCTAACATCTTGATAGAATACTTCTTAAAATTCTCATTTAAGAGTTGAGTGAGTTCAACTGTCCAGTCGGACACTTGCTCTGGAACTGTTCTCATTAATTCTCCTGAATTTGTTTACATACTCATTATACACCAAACATAATGTATTCAAGTGGGTTAGGTGTAACTTTCTCAACTGGCACACGCTCATCAATTAGTTTACTATATTCTTCGTGCAGTTCACAACCTATATAATGCCTACCCAAATCCCTTGCTACCATTGCAGTTGTGCCACTTCCCATAAACGGATCAAGTATAATATCACCTTCACTCGATCCTGCTTTAATACATGGTATAATTAAATCAGGTGGGAATACTGCAAAATGTGCTCCCTTAAATGGTTTATTTGTTATACTCCAAACACTGCGTTTATTCTTTGTTGGATATGATTTAGTGAGTCCAGTATGAGGATTTAAACCTGTACCTTTATTGTGATATTTGCCGTTAGTTCTATCTCTAGTTCCCCAATCTTTCGCTGGTTCTTTAATAGCTTCGTTATCATAATAGTACTTCTTGTTCTTACTTAAGAGGAATAAGTATTCGTGGGATTTTGTACATCTATCCTTCACACTTTCAGGCATTGGATTAGGTTTATGCCAGATAATATCTTGTCTTAAATACCATCCATCTGCCCTTAATGCAAACGCCAACATCCAAGGAATACCAATTAAATCTTTCTCTTTTAGTCCCTCTAATTTATTACCTCGTCTTGCACATTTGTCTGGTAAATCTTGTTTAGTAGCAGACACAGTTTGTTTAACTAATGCTTGACCTTTTCCAGGTCTATAGTTATAATAACTGTCCCCAATGTTTAACCACAATGTACCATCATCAGCAAGACAATCCTTCACCTTAGATAATACTTTAACCATCTCCTGAATATATTCTTCAGGTGTTTGTTCTTGTCCTATTTGTGAAGATTCCCCACCATAATCACGCAAACCGTAATAAGGTGGGGATGTAACACACATGCGTGGTTTATCACATATACCAACGCTAATTTGTGATTTTAAAGTATCAAGACTCTGGCGACAATCACCATATAATATTGTATCTTTCATTAGTTAAGATTAACTCTCTTAATCTCAACATCACCATATTGTTCTTCAACAATTCTTCTCGCAGCATCATAATTAGTTGCTGGAACTTCAACATCAATCAAACCCATATCGTTACGGAAAAATGTAACTGTGGCGGTGCGATAAGCAGACATAATTAATAATTAGCTAGGTTACTTTAGGACATTTGTAAACACAGTGGATGGCACTGATGTTAATACTTTTTGGACACTGATTGTAGTTCCAAGTCTACTGTTTATTGCTGATTCTGCCTTTTCAGGTGTATCAGCAATAACTTCTTCAGTATACTCTTTACCACCAGATTGATAGGTAATTGTTTGTAAATAAGACATGATTGTTACTCTACTTGGATAGCATCTTTGAGATCATCTTCACTTAACATACTAACTAAAGTTGTTTTGTTTTCAATAATCTCAATGTTACCTTTTGCATCTTTAAGTGCATCTTGAGCAACAATTGGTGACTCGGCAATAACATTTTCTGTATAATGTTTCTTGCCAGATGGTAACTTACGATAAGTTACTATTTGTACATAATTTGCCATAATCAGGGATGAATTGTTATAATTTATTTAGGCAATTGCACCAAATGGATTACTCCTACGGAATCCCCATTTATCATACATTACAGGAAATGTTGTTGCTTTGTACCTCAATTCTTCAAACTCTTCTTGAGACAATTCCCACCACAATATCTTCCAGACATTAGCAGCATTGCGACACTTACGAGATTTAAATAATCTCATTGTCCACTTGTCTTGTGTCTCCTCGAATGTGGGTGGGTATTGTTTATATAATTGTTGAGATTGAATAGTATTGTACTTAGCATTATCAAATCGTTGATAATAGAACTTAGTCATCAATTAATCCTCCAAAAATCATAACCATAAGTTGATTCAATCTTATCATAATCAAATCTAATTGCTGAATCCCATGTTGCCTCGTAATCTATTACTAACCATGATGGAATATCATAATCAATTAGTTCAAGTTCATCAATAAATTCTTCTACTGATTGATAGTTTCCTTGATACAATTCATCACAACCTTCAACATATTCAATACCATTACTATCAGCATAATTATCAATTACTTCCTTAGCATCATCTATTCCAAGATTGTTAATTGCTTCAAGATATGCTTCAACATATTCTAATTTCTCTTCACCATAAGTATCAAGAAATGATAGAATATCATCAAGTTCATAACTATATTCAGTTAATTCCTCAATCTTTTCAACAGTTTCTTTGTTGAACACTTCTTTATAATTAGAAGATAAAGTCACTGGCATGATAATAATAAAATAGAGAACCTAGGGGATGTTAGTTCTTTATTGGGTTGCGATCCCAGAGGCACATCCATCTCCTCGTTTTTGTGTGTGTGTGTTGGTAGTTTCCTATCGCCGCTATTCCTGAAACTACCAAAGGGGAATACCGCAGTTGAGAGAACGGGTCTAACTTATCAAGGTTTCACCTTGGAGACCAAATTTACTTACTGGGAATCGCTTACACCTGAACCCCTACTTCATCAATGATTTCCCTTATCCTTGCGGAGATAGTTAGGACTCTCACCTAACCCATTGATGTTCGGGCAGTAAAACCGATTATCCCTCAACATATCCATTATACACAAAAAAAGACCCCTTGATAGGGGTCTTGGGTCACTTTATCAACTGGTCTAGTTAAATGCTCTGTCGTAAGATTTCTTGACATAATCAACAGATTGAACAACAAATGGTTTAGCATTGTTATAACCTTTGACAATATCGTTCCAGAGTTCTTGTGTCTCCCACTGATGAATTTCCCATCTAACTTTAATATCAGCAGTGTAATCTGCAATGGTTAGATTTGGTTTAGCAGGACGAACTTTGGTTGCTTTAGTTTCAGTCACTTTCTTAATCTCAACAGGTTGTTGATATTTAGTAGATGAAACTTTAGCTTTTGGTGAAACTTTAGACTTCTGAACTTCTTTAACAAGTTTAGTTGATGCAGTGGTTGTAGATTTGCGTGATCTTCTCTTGCGAGGTGTTGTTGTTTTCGCTGGAGATGAAACTGCAACTGTCATAGAGTTCAATAATGAAGGTGAACGGTGAGAAGAACAAAACCCAGTTACCGTCAGATGGGCGAAACCAGTTACTGCGGATGGGTTTGTTCTCCATGCACCTATTATAGTGCATCCATGTCACCACCATGCCTAGATTGTTGTAAATCTTTACCTTTTAAGGACAGTTCTCCAACTGGTTCCTCGTAGAATATCTCATTTCCATACCCTATCATCAAATGTTTCCATGATTTCTTTTCACCATGCTCTAACATTTGATAGATTTCTTCTATACTTTCAGCACCATTATTTGTTGTCCATCTTCTACGATACCATGAATTACCTATATCAAATGTATAACCTTTTGATATTAATTCATCAATAAATGGATCATCATGGTTTATAATAACCCTAGATCTAAATTTAGGGTCTTGATTAGATTTTCTAACATACACAGTATTACCACCATCAGGTGATTCATAGATGTTAGTATCATTCTTAGGTAGAAGTTTAGAAAATAGTTTATCAAACATTAATAAAACCTCTCATTGTTGTAAGTTTTGCCTACTTCTACTTCAATAGATTCAAATATTCTCAACAATGCGTTGGCATATGCTCTATAACCACTACCAACATATAGTTGACCTAATAGTACACTAACCGTAGCTAATCCCCAGAATAAGTAATAGAAACGACTCTTAACTTGTGCTCGTTGTTTAACAAGTTTTCTGTCATTTTTACCCCATTCAGGTAATGGTGGTGCTGGATAAGTCATGCTTGATTCACAATGTTAATAAAGATTTTGTCGGCAGGATATTGAGCACGAATTAATTGCTCAATATATCTTCTATCAGAGAGATCAGATTGCAGTGTTATGTTATGCGATCTGCCTCTATCATCAGTATATCTTGCTTTGACATTATAAATTGTCATTTTCAGATAACTTTGCCTGATAATATGTTATTATAACACCAAATGCTAAAAATAGCAATGTGCCACCAATTTCAACTGTAGTATCATTCATTAATAAAGATTCTCCTCTTGTTCTGTTATTATAACACAATCTGACTCAGGTGTCGCTACACAAGTTAACACATATCCTTCCTCTAATTGATCATCATCTAAGAAAGATTGATCCTCTTGATTAACACTTCCCTCCTCTAATTTCATAGCACAAGATGAACATGCACCTGCTCTACATGATGAGGGATGATCTAAACCTTCCTCCTCTAATTGATCTAAAATATATGTATCAGATGGACACTCAAAAGATCCAACTAATCCTCCTTCTGCATCTTTGAGTGTAATGTTATACGAAGTCATGTTAAATTTGCAATACGCTGATATTTATCGTTGATAAGTTCAACCACTTCATCACATTTATCAGGATAATCTAACTTCTCTTTTAAATGGTCAAATACTGTAAATCCAATGTCATCAAGTGCTTCACCATAGCATTTGCTTACATTATTACAAATAGTTACGATCTCTTGAAATGCTACCTCATCCATTATAAAATTATCTTTATCAGGATGTGATTTAACTTCTGTGATTAAATGATTTAATTGTTCCATTTGGAATAAATCTAATCCAATGTTAATTTTATTCACTCGCTATCACCTTCCTCTGCATCTGTTACCTTAAACATGTTAACAATTGCATCCATTCCTTCTTTAATATATTTCTGCTTATTTTCTTGCTTATTATATAATAATACACTTCTGAATATATTATCATATTTAATATATTCTTCCTCCATATTATTCACTTTACAATATTCTTTAAGTGATTCCCATAACATATCCCATGCCTCATCAGACATGAGATCACGGGCATAGTATTCATTAGTTCGTCTAGTCATTATATTTTATTATAGTTAATGTTGTATATATGGAACATCATTCCATGATAACCACTATTATATTTCTTACCTGATCCTTTCATTTGTAAATGAAATAGTTTCCTACCATCTGCAATTCTAAACTCAAGAGTAGTATCATTCAGTGTCCATCTACCATTTTCGACCTGTTTAGCTATAGTATCTACTGGAACCATTCTTATTAATTCTGATCCTTTTTGATGAAATATAATAGTATCAACTGCATCACCATCATATCCTTTTCTAACAATAACATCAAAAATTGCACACTTGTTTCGATTCATCCATGTTACAAAAGAACTGCAAATTTTCTTTTCTATATTATTTTTGTACACTCGGTTCTGTCTTATCTCCATAGCAGACAGAGTTAGATCAGGATGTTTTTCTTCTACAATATTCTTACACTCTTTATTATAATATCCAAAGAACATATCAAGAAACTTTTTATTGTTACCTTTAATCTTAAAGTGTTCAATAAAACCTTGAGTAGATAATAATGCTACCTGAGTATGATTCTTTGACATACTCTTACAAGAGTATTTCCTCTTGTTGCCATTAATTTCATATATATCTACTTTAGTTTGAGGTCCACCATCAACTACATGCTCACCACCAAATAATTTAGTAAATGTTGCAGCAATGTGATGCTCGAACTCATGTCCTTTTTTCTTGGCATTTTTACCAGCAGTCACAGCAGCAGTCATATCGGTTCGTTTAGGTATCTTCATTATAGTTTATTATTATATTAAATGTAGGGTAGAGTGGACAGTTCTTTGAGTGTCTCTAATTCTTTACCAATAATATATTCTTCATCTTCAACCAGTTGCAATTCATCAAGAAATGATTTATGATCTACATATTCCATTTGTTTCTTTGAATTCTCAATGAAATCATGTTGTAATTTAGATTCTTTATAAAGATGATCTGTATTAAACCTTGAGTCAATGAAATCTTTAATTGCATCTTTATTAAACATATGGATACCATTCATTACCTGTATATAATTATCGTGACCCCAATAGTCTAACATATCATCAGTTCTAAAGAGATCTAAGAACTCATGTTTACATTTTTGTTCCATAGTTTTAACCCATTTAGTTTTATTAGCAGTCATATGTCTCCAAAATGGTGAGTCATCTCTATTTGTACAATAATGTAAATTAAGAAACTGTGTATAATCAAAGAATATTCTATTTTGTAACATATTAAATCTATCTCTATTATATTCTAAGTTCTTTAGTGTAGAATTTAAACTTAAGAAAGAATCAACCATAAAGGTTAGGTATTGGTGTGTTAATGCCTCAAGTGGTTCAATAAAACCACCTGACAATCCCACTGCTACACAGTTACCTATCCATGCTTTCTTCCAATGTCCAGTCTTCCATTTAATTATTCTATCTGATTCTAATTGTACACCATGATTATCATTTAGCCATCTATTATAATCTTCCTTTGCTTCATCATCAGATGTAAACTTAGAAGAATATAGATAACCAGTACCAAATCTCTCTCTAGTTGGTATCTGCCAAATCCAACCATTTTGTGTTGCTTCAGATAAAGTATATGTTGGTATCTTACCTGTATTATTATCAACTATTTGTGGTATTGCACAATCAATAGGTAAATGTTGTGATAAATCTACCCATTCAGGATTTAATGTATTTAATAATATAGATTTAAATCCACTAGCATCAACAAACAAATCTGCCTCATATTTACCTGTCTTTGCACATATTATACTATTAATATTCTTACCATCAGAATGTATATGTGTTACTTTATCAGGAATGAGTGTTATTCTATCTTTTAAATACCTAAACAAAAACTCAACCAATTTATCTGTTGTTATATGAAAAGCATAATGATAGTTCTTTAAATCAGTGGGTATAGATGTAGATGGTTCATTGAAATTAGCACCACCAGCATAACTATCATTTAATAATGTATGAATACATGCAATATTATCTGATAGATCGTCATTTTGTTCTCCAGTTCTATCATTAACTATTTGACCAAATCCATGATAATATTCTTCATTAGGAATCCAATTCTTAAATAATACTCCCAATTTAACAGTTGCATCTAAAGATCTAATAGAATCTTCAGTATTATATCCTAAACTATTCTCAAACACATCAATAAAACTAGGTGTAGTACCCTCACCAACACCAATAGTTTGATTATCAGGATCATAAATTAAAGATATATTAACTTTATCTTTCCAGAAGTCCTGCATCATAGCAGCAGTAACTAATCCTGAAGTACCACCACCAACAATAACTATATTCATAAACAATCGTAACTAATAGTACCAAATTCTTCAGGTGGATCAGTATCACCTAATCTACTCAATTTATCTGCATAAGGAGCACCTAATCCAATAGCATATTCATAGAACATATTAGAATTATTCATCCAATCATAAGGTAATAATTTAGCACCTTCACCTTGATCTAAATGATGTGATATTCTATAATCTTCTTCAGTAAATGTATCACTAATTAATATTTGTGACACAGGGTTGCCAGGAAATACTGATGGCATGGTAAAATATGGTTCATCAAGATATTCTCTTGCCTCCTTTGATACTTTATTCCAAAATGGTGTATCATATCTTGATCCATACTGATAAGAGAAACATATAAATGACTGCAAAGTTTGCAGTACATAATGATTATAATTTAATTGTAATTCTTGACTAACTATCTCATCATTTCTTGCTGCTTCATTAAATAGATACCTACAAATCTGTGCTGAAGCAAACATACTATATTGAGCACTTGTTCCAGGACTTCCAGGATCTATATTAATTAGTGCATTACCATTCCTAAAGTATCTTTTATTATCTGGATGTAGTATATAATTAGATACTCTTGGTCTAAATGTAGATTCATAACTCTTATACTCTGTCATATCCTCATCAGGGAATATGTCGTGAAAATCTGCCCAAACTTCTGCTCTACTGGTTATATTACTATCATACAAATATATCCAGATCTGTTTACTTTGAAGTGGTAATCCAGTAACATGACCATGTTTAGCAGCATATTGTATAGTATAATTAAAATCACCTGCTATTGGTTTCTCTACGAGTGCATAGCTATTAGTGAACATAACAGAAGGATTCATATAATCCTCCTCACCAATCATAGGTAATTCTTCACTACAATCAATGACATAATCATATTCCTCACCATTAATAGTAACCTTCTGTTCATCTACTAAGAATGAGTCAATCTTCTCTTCTTTAATAGTAACAAAGTCACCAAATATCTTTCCACCATCTTCAATAAACTTTGCTCTAAACTTATCCATATCAATCATATGACTACAACCTTGAACAACAAAGTTCTTATCTCTTCTATTACCCCATCCAACATATTTGTAACCACAACCCTCAACAGCATCACAATATTTCTTTAACCATCTTTTAGTAAAGAATATCTCTGACTCCATCATCTCTTGAAATGCTAAACCAGCACCATTTAGAGGAAATGGACTTGCCTTACTAGGATCATGTATCAATACATATTCATCATCTTTATATGTTGTTAACCCCTCGCCATATCTTTTATTATTAACCAAGTCACATAATTGAAGGAATCCCTCCATACATGCACCAATTACAGCAATCTTTCTGGACATAGTAATACTTTAAGTAAGATTATTTAGTGGTAAGAAATTAAAATTAATCAAATATCTTATTTCTGACGGTGGTGACCCTGCATGATAATTATTAGAAGGAAATACTATTATTCTATTCTTCTTTGGTGAAACTTGATCGGTAGGTTCCCAATTATAATTTGATGTATCATTATTTTCTACAAATGATATATCATTTATATCTTTCTCTGCAAACAAATATGTATCACCTGTACAATCAGTAGGATAATATATTAAACTATATCCACCGTCATCAGTCATATCTGTGTGTGGTGGATAAAATTGAATATTATCACTAATATTGCGTTGTTTAACTCCTCTAATTCTAACTGGATGCTGATCGGGCATTAACTCATCTATTATTTGTCCAATCATACCTGCAAGTGCCTGATACATTGTATTGTGTGCTACACTGTACCCTTCATCAAGAATTCCTAGAACCTTTTGTGGATAACTATCATCGTGATCCATGTGATCTTGATGTTCCCATTCAATACTCCTAGACAACATTAAAGTTTCTAGGTAATTAGCATATGATGGCAACAAAAAGTTATCATATACTTTAAATTTAGTCATTCCACATTGGATTGATAGGTACTACTTTATCATCAATTAGGAAATCATTCATTCTATCAGGATCTTCAAAGTTCTCCTCTACATTATCAAGAAATCCCTTCAAATCCCTGATGAGTTCCCAACATGCCTCTTGTTGTAATTCTTCTTCAGGTGATAGATTGTCTCTCATCTGTCCCAATTTGGCATAATAGTCATATTTGAGATAGATATACTCTCTGACTTTAATAAAGTCTCTGAAAGTTGCTACGGTTGCCATGATTTAGTCACTGTAATGTTTGCCCTTCTAAAGTCATCATCGACAAACTTTAGTGCTGTTCCACTATATGATACCACATAACCCTCAGGTTGTGAAGGTATATTGTCAACGAATGTTTCTATTTCCTTAACTTTATTCAATTGATCTATTATCATCTTCTTAGCACTACGAATTGAAATGTAAGATGCAACAGTAAAATATATCTCTGTCTCATACTTAGCAATAAATGCTAACCCATTGCGTTTCATTTCAATATATTTCGATTTGCCCTTCTCTGTCTTCTTACAATCAGTTTCCTCATCCATTCTGGTAGAATAGAACTGTGCAAAATCAGATGCTACTCGTTTAGTATCAACAATACCCTGACCTTTACGAATCCTATCATTAAAGAACTTCTTGAATAATATTGCCATGATAAACTTAGACTCACCATAATCATGGATAATATTTAAGAACTCAGATGATCTCTTTAATGATCCTTTTGCTCTGTTAACTAATGCAGTAAACTTAGCAGACTCTCTAACATTAAACTTAGATACACCTGCTTCATCTGCAAAATTAGCATTAGCTATGAATATATTCTCATCAGTGTGAATAGTATGGAATTGCCAATTAGGATTAAATACTGCCTTCATATCCTGAAGTGTTTCACCAATGTATAATGTATGGAGTATTATACCTAACTTTGCTTCCATCACACTGATGCCCTTGAGTGAATCAACAGGCACAGCATATGTAATAGCATTAGGTTG
>Ga0115011_10002868_pt1 | contig 11836 bp, 6 predicted proteins | sample TroAtlMetagenome_2_FD_88705 | JGI IMG/M metagenome (GOLD analysis project Ga0115011, IMG submission 88705) | Marine eukaryotic phytoplankton communities from Atlantic Ocean - Tropical Atlantic ANT8 Metagenome | ecosystem: Environmental > Aquatic > Marine > Oceanic | place: Tropical Atlantic... | reverse complement strand
TGATGCTTGCTCAAGCTCAAGCAAAGACAAAGCCAAATGTATTATTCATTTTCGCGGATGACCAGTGTTTCGAGACTGTTGCTAATCTTGGGCTTACAGACATTGATACTCCTAATCTGGACCGGCTTGCCAAGAGCGGTACGCAGTTTACTCGTGCCTACAATATGGGTTCATGGAGTGGTGCTGTTTGTGTTGCAAGCAGGCATATGCTTATTACTGGCCGACATATTTGGCGTGCTCAAAAGGCTCAGCAAATTTTGCGCGGTGGAAAAAAAATGACTGCCGATCAAAAGGCGGCACGTGATTTAGAGTTTAGTAATTTATGGCCTCAAGTTATGAGGCGTGCCGGTTATCAGACGTTTTTTACTGGTAAATGGCATATTTCAACTGCAGCGGATCGTGCGTTTGAAGTTGCTCGTAACATTCGAGGAGGTATGCCGAATCAAACACCTGAGGGTTACAATCGACCATTACCAGATAAGAGTGATCTTTGGAGTCCTTATGATGTGAAGTTTGACGGATTTTGGAAAGGAGGCAGGCACTGGAGTGAGGTGGTCGGTGATGACACCTTGAACTTTATTGATGAATCTAAAAAAGATAAGCGTCCGTTCTTTATGTATATAGCCTTTAATGCCCCGCATGACCCAAGGCAGGCCCCAAAGAATTATGTTGATCGTTATCCTTTAAGCCGAATTAAAGTGCCGGAAAATTATCTCGACCAGTATCCCTATAAAGAAGATATCGGGGCTGGAGCAAAATTAAGAGATGAGAAGCTTGGCCCCTTTCCTCGTACTCATCATGCAGTCAAAGTGCATCGACAAGAGTACTATGCAATCATTGAGCATATGGACACTCAAATAGGGAGGATACTGGATGCACTTGAACGTTCTGGTCAGGTTGATAATACATATATTTTCTTTACAGCTGACCATGGTCTGGCCGTTGGTCATCACGGACTTTTTGGAAAACAGAACTTATATGAGCACAGCACTCGAGTGCCTTTTATTGTAGCAGGGCCAGGCATTAAGGGTGATCGTAAAATTAATACTCCGATTTATCTACAAGATGTAATGGCAACTTCTCTCGAGATTGCAGATGCCAATCGCCCTGAGCAGGTTGAGTTTCAGAGTCTAATGCCGATTTTAAATGGAAAACAGAAACAGTCTCAGGTTAAGGCTGTGTATGGTGCGTATTTAAGAGTGCAGCGTTCGGTTACTGTGGGCAATTGGAAGCTGATTCTTTATCCTGAAATAGGAAAGGCTCGTTTATTTAATATAAGGCGTGATCCTCTTGAGATGAATGATCTCGCTGACGATGAGGCAAAAGCTGCATTAGTAAAACGACTTTATAAACGTCTAATAAAGCTTCAAAAGGCCCATGATGATACATTGAACTTAAAGGTGTCTTTTCCAAAACTAGGATAATCTTTTGGTGACTTATAGTCTTTTGAAAACTCAAGCGAAACGTTTGTTATTCAAGCGGGTGCCTATAGTAGCCGTTTTATTTTTTATTCAAGTGGCAAGTGCTGTTGAATTCACACCAATAGTTCCTAGTAGTAAAGGTACCTTTCGGGGGCGTCCCACGGTGAATGCGATTCGAGTAGAGATTCCTCCTGAAATTAATGGAGTTTTGGATGATGAAGTTTGGCAGTTAGCAAAGCCTGCAGGTGAATTTCTGCAGAAAAGCCCTCAACAAAACGTTCCCCATTCTGAGAGAACAGAATTTCGGGTATTATACGATGATAATGCAATATATATAGCTGTTTGGTGTTTTGATGATACGCCTTCAGCTATAATTGCTAAAAATATGCAGCGTGATGAGTATATGAGATCTGAGGATATAGTAAATATTACTTTAGATACATTTCTAGATCGAAGAAATGGTTATTACTTTAGTGTTAATTCTTTGGGTGCAAGAGGTGATTCAAGTATAAGCAATAATACTAGCGTTAATTCAGAATGGGATGGCGCTTGGGTTGCTCGTTGTAAAAAACAGATTTGGGGGTGGGCTGCAGAATTTGAAATACCATTTAAGTCAATTAGTTTTGATGAGAATAATTCGATTTGGGGTATCAATGTTTATAGAAATATTGGTAGATATGGAGAAAGAGGTCAGTGGGCTAATTCTAGATCAGTTAATAAAAGTTTTAATGTATCAGAATGTGGTGATTTATTAGGTTTGTTTGGTTTAAAACAGGGTCTTGGTTTGGATATCAATCCTTATATTGTAGGAACTTATCAAAAAGATTATGACAAGAATGATTCAGATTTATTAGGAGATTTTGGCTTTGACGTAAGATATAGGCTGACTCCAAGTCTAACAGCATTAGCAAGTGTAAACACAGATTTTGCTCAAACAGAAGTTGATGAAAGGCAATTAAATTTAACTCGATTTCCATTATTTTTTCCTGAGAAAAGGCAATTCTTTTTAGAGGATTCTGGTATTTTCGGTTTTGGTGGAACTGAATCAATAAGTCGTCGATCTCGGGATAGTTCTTCTACATTGCTTATACCATTTTTTAGTCGTCGTATTGGATTAAGTAGTGATGGGGAGGTTGATCCGATTCAATTTGCAGGGAAACTAACTGGTAGAGTGAAATCTTATAATATTGGATTTTTGGATGCTATTGTTGAATCTAAAGAGGGGACAAGAAATGTATTTGTAGGCAGGGTAAGTAAAAATATCTATGAACAATCATCTATTGGATTTTTATCGACGATAGGGGATCCAAATTCTGATGAAATGAATGTCCTTGCTGGTACGGATTTTCAGTTTCGAAGTAGTGATATGTTTGGAGGAAGAAACTTTAGGGTTAACGCCTATGCTTTAGCCTCTTATTCAGAGGAGATTGAAGATATTGAACCTGCTTGGAATATTAGTTCTTCTTTGGAAGACAGGAATATTGATCTATCGGCTAGCATTACTGAGATAGGTGAAGAATTTGATCCAGCAATGGGTTTTGTTCGACGAAGGGGGAACAGGCGTTATACAGCAGAATTAGATTTTATTCCTTACCATGATGGCTTGAGTTGGTTAAGGAATACTCGTCATGGTTACGATGCGGAAATGTATACAGACATTGGAAATAGTGTAATTAATACAAAACAGAGATTTGATTTAGCTACTTTCTTTTTTGAGAGTCAGGATGTAATTGGCCTCAGTTTTAGTCATATTACCGATAGGCCTTCAGAGAGTTTTTCAATATCTGATGGAACGGAAATTCCGGCCGGTGATTATGAATGGTGGGGTGTCAATTTGCGCGGATATATAGGCATGCATAGAAGAGCTTATTTTGGACCTTTTTATTCTATGGATGGTTACTATGGTGGTTTGCGTCATCAATTTGGTCTAGAGTCATATTTTTCTCCTTGGCCAAATCTAAAATTTGGCGGAAAAATTGAAAAAAATCTTATAGAGTTAGAGAGTGGTGAAGACTTAGACATAACCATAAGTAGATTAGAATTTAATTATAATTTCACTCCTGATCTTATTTTATCCAACATGTTGCAATACGATAATATAAGTGAATCACTTGGTGTTAATAGTCGCTTTCAATGGGAGTATAAGCCTGGTGCAAAGATGTTTTTGGTTGTGAACCAAGGTTATTTAGATGAGAGGACGGGTTTGGTAATGAAGGAATTCGAAGTTGTAACAAAAATTGGAGCTTTGTTTCGTTTTTAATTCTTTACTCTCGAACCTTTTGTTTTATCCCTGCAGAATTGGGTGTGCAATTGGCAACACTCAAACTTCGTGATTTCCGTAATTATCGGAAACTGGAAGCTGATTTTGAGTCGGGTTTTCATCTTTTGCTTGGAAATAATGCACAGGGAAAGACTAATCTTCTTGAGGCGGTTTATCTACTTTCTACACTCAGATCATTCCGGGGTGTAGGTAATTCTCAAATTATTAATCATGGCCAGTCGGCTTTTTTTGCAGGCGGCGTGGCTCTTGGTCAAACGGAGAATAATATTCAGTATTATTGGTCATCTCATCAGCGAAAATTAAAGTTAAATCAAAAACCAATTCGCCGTCTCGCTGAATATCTTGGAACGCTTCAGACTGTAGTATTCTGCATGGAGGATTTGCATCTTATAAAGGGATCTGCCAAGTCGCGCCGTCGATTCATTGATTTACTTCTTACTCAGACTCAGCCTGGTTATCTCGGGATATTACATCGCTATACCGAGTCGCTTCGATCTCGAAATGCATTGCTTAAGCGAGATTCCCCTGATTCGTCACTGCTTGATAGTTTTACTCAAGAGCTGATTTCAACAGGTAAAAAGCTGATGATATTTCGGCGTCAGCTAGTTGAGAAGATATCTCCTTTAGTTAGGTTAGGTTATCGAAAAATTGCGCCTAAAATGGAGGATGCAAAAGTAGAGTATAAACCCAGTGTTAGAGAGGATTTTGTTATAGAATTAAATAGATCACGAGAAAGAGAGTTGCGCTACCGCAGTACTATCATTGGCCCTCATCGTGACGAATTGAAGCTTACACTTGATGATAAGCCAGCGATTCACTTTGGGAGCGAAGGGCAGAAAAGAACATTTTCTATCGCACTTAAGATGGCTCAAGCAGAATATTTAGCTGGGGTACACGGTGCACATCCGATCTTGCTAATTGACGATGTGATGGGTGAGTTGGATGCAGAGCGTCGTGCTGGATTGATGCCTCTTATTAGTCGTACTGGTCAAGCGCTTGGCCAGGTGTTCATGACATGCACAGAGGAAAACTGGCCAAGCGAATTGTCAGCTGATCTTCATCGCTGGAAAGTAGAACAGGGTATGTTAAAACGAATTTAACGTTTGTTATGAGAGCAAGTCCCACGTTCGCTATTTGCTACAAAATTAATTATAAATTGCGAAAGAGATCCACTAAATTGTTTGCGGGCCTTTTCAACGGCATCCTTAAGTAGGTCTGTTCCCATAAATAATGCTCTGTAGGTTTTTTTTAGCTCAAGGCGTTCATTGTTTGAGTAACCAGCGCGTTTAAGCCCGACAATATTTAGCCCACACATGCCGTTGATTCCTCGAACGATTGTAAACGGCGGCAGGTCTAAGCTGACACCTGAACATCCCTGCATCATTGACAGTGTACCAACACGGCAGAATTGGTGTACCACAGCATTGCCAGAGAGAAATGCTCCGTCGCCTACCACTGAGTGACCACCAACTAATGCTCCATTTGCAAGTATAGTTCTATCGCCAATGGTTGAGTTGTGTCCAACGTGACTATTAGCCATAAGCATGTTCCCAGAGCCTACTACGGTATCTTCGTCCAAGCAGTTTGAGCGGTGAACAGTCACGTGTTCGCGAAAGGTATTTTGTTCGCCGATAATTAGTCGAGTTTGTTCTCCTTGGTATTTAACATCTTGAGGTAGGTCCCCGATGACACAGCCGGCATGAAAACGATTTTCGTTGCCGATAAGAGTGTGTCCCGTGATGTATACTTGTGGTCCAAGGATACAGCCAGCTTCAATTGTAACGTGTTCGTCGACCACAGAGAAAGGCCCTATCTCAACAGTTTTATGAACTTTAGCGTTTGGATGAATGATTGCGTTTGGGTGGATCATATTTATTACTATCTACTGGTGAAAGTAACTCTACTGTAACTTTAGAGCGGCCTTTCGTTTTTTACGTCGCTCTCGTTTAGGTTTCTTTGTTTCTTCTATTTGAGATTGGAGTGTTTTGTCCCAAGGATTTGCCTGACGAGGTTGATAGAGTGGTCTCCCGTCAACCTTGGGCTGTTTTGCAATGATAGCCCGAAATTTATTTAGTGCCTTTAGGTGTTCAGTTGTTTTACTATTAATTAGATTATTCTGTTCTAGTGGATCATTTTGAAGGTCAAACAGTGCGGTTATAGTCGGATTATGCTGAAGCCATACTTTGTATCTTTTATCGCGAAATACTCTGTCTGCAAAATTGTGTGTTCCTCTCACTCCGTCATTATCTAAACGTCCGCCTCCGTGGCCAAGTGACATAATCCAATCGCGAGGTGAATCATTGGTCTTTCCAAGTAATAAGGGTGCGAATGATTTTCCATCAAGAGTAATATCTTTTGGCAGACTCGCTTGACCTAGTTCGGCAAAGGTAGGAAGTAAATCTGAGAAATCGGTCAGCGCTTTTGTTTCTTTATTCGCTGGTACTAATCCGGGGCAGTTGACAATAAAAGGCTGACAGACGCCGCCTTCGTATTTCGAGCCTTTACCTCCGCTAGGTCTTACCCCGTTTATTGTGCCTCGTAATCCTCCGCTGGTTCCATTATCGGTAGTGAAAATCACGATTGTACGTTCACGAATATTTAATTCGTCTAGTGTGTCTACTAGTTTGCCAACGAGAGTATCAGTATAGCGTACCATGGTCTTGAGTTTATCTTTGCTTTCAGTTGCATTTGGTTCATTAGGAGTTTTCACAAGTGGTCCGTGTGTCAGTGCCATTGGGAAGTAGATCATCATCGGATCGTTACGATGTTGCTTCATGTAATTGATAATGAAATTGCAATATACGTCTGGTCCAAATTTGCCATCATATGTTTTGCTGCCTTTTCGAGTGTGGATATAGGCATTCCAGTATCGTTCGCCACTTGGTGGATTTCCGGTTTCATAACCTGTCCATACGGCCCAGTCATCGAATCCATGTTTTTTAAGTGCATTAGGCTCAATCCGGAAATCGTTTATTTGCCATTTACCGGCAATTGCTGTGCTGTATCCGGCAGTTTTCATTACTTTTGCAAAAGTGATGTACTTGTCCCAGTCGAAATAGCCAACTCCCCATCGAGGTACGTCCCAATGGTTAACCCATCCGGTGCGCCAAGGGTATTGGCCAGTTAGTAATGTAGCACGAGTTGGCGTGCACTGTGGCATCGACCATGCATTATGAAATTTTAGACCGCCTTTGGCTAAACTGTCTATATTTGGGGTTTTGATATTGTCAGCGCCGTAGCATGAGATCCAATCTTTGCCAAGATCGTCCACCATGATGAAAAGTATATTAGGTTTGGTGTTTGCTTTAGCCTGAAGCGATAGAAGTAGAAATAATAAAAAACAGAAAAGTAATCGTTTCACGCAGAGGACCCTAGTCATGTAAACACTTCAAGCCAAGCGCTTGACTAAGGGTGGCGCTTAAAGTTTTTACTTTGGTCCAAAGAGAAAGATTCGAAATTTTTGAAGTAAACTTCGAATGTCTTCAAGAATTAGATACATTGCAGGAACGAGAATTAATGTAATAACAGTGGCGAAAATAACTCCAAAACCCAGTGATATTCCCATTGGGACAAGGAATTTTGCTTGCAGACTTTTTTCAAGTAGAAGGGGAGTCAGTCCGGCGAAGGTGGTCAGTGACGTCAATATAATTGGTCGAAAACGTGACATCCCAGCTTGGCGGGCGGCTTCAATTTCTTTCAACCCGATACTGCGTTTTCGGTTAACATAATCAACCATTACGAGGCTGTCATTTACTACTACTCCGGTGAGTGCGACTACTCCAAATCCGGATAGTATAGTGACGTCCATACCCATAACAACATGTCCCCATACGGCTCCAATCAGTCCGAAAGGGATAGCGGCCATTACAATAATGGGCTGAATGTAAGAGCTAAATGGAATGGCTAGTAAACCGTAAATGATAATCAACGCTATCATGTAAAGGTAGTTCATGCTGGCTATTGTTTCGGCCTGTTCACTTTGTTCGCCTTCGAAGTCCCAGTATACTCCTGGGAACTCTAAGCGGAGTTTAGGTAATATTTTATTTTGAAGTTCTGTGTTTATCGCATTTGTATTGCCCTTGGAAGAATCAACATCAGCTGTGACGTTTACTGCACGACGTCGATCTATACGTCTAATAGATTCGTATCCGCGACCAAATTTAACACTTGCGACTTCATTAAAAGGGACCTCTGTGCCCCCTGGTATTCGAATTCGCATTTTTTCCAGGTTAGCTAAACTGCGTCGCTCGTTTTGAGGATAACGCAGCATCACGCGAACATCATCGCGGCCTCGTTGAATTCGCTGTACTTCCTCTCCATAAAAAGAAGAACGAACTTGTCTGGCTAGATCAATTTGAGTTAGGCCAAGAGACTCGGCTTCCGGTTTGATCTGAAGTTGTATTTCTTCTTTTCCTTCTCTGAATGAGTCAGAGATATCAATAACACCTTCAAATTTGTTCAATTGTATCTTAAGCCATTCTGCAGCATCTATTAGTTCGCTAAATTTTGCTCCTGTGAGCACGATATTAATGGCATCGCCAGCCTGAAAAATATCGGCTGTGAATTGTAAGTTTTCAGCCTCGGGCATTTCGCCGACTTTTTCCCGCCATCTTCGCGCTATATCGTAAGCATTAAACTTTCGTTCTTCCGATGGGGAAGCTTCTATGTGGACTTCGCCAGTGTGTGCACCGACAATTGAGGATGCCACGGATCCACCGGACCGACTTTGGTCTGTCATAAATGGTTGGCTCCCTACTGAGCTAAGCATATGGCGAACGATACTAGGGTAGCCCTCGGGCGTTTGTGCATCTAGTTCATCGCGAACTTCATATGCGGCTTTTTGTATTTTCTTTACTGCCTCTTGGGTTTCATGGCTAGTAGTGCCCAGTGGCATTGTTACAGCTGCGGCTATATTGTCACCTTCGACTGGAGGAAAAAAAGTAAATTTTAAATGCCCTCCTCCAACGAGCCCCATTGTGATAAAAAACACAGCGGTTGCGATAGCCATGGTTAGGTATCGCCACTCCAAGCACCAGTGTAGGCTAGGCTTGTAAATCTTCATTATAAACTGATCCATTCGTGTGACAAATCTATGTTGAAAACGACGCCAGTTTCCTACAAAACCTTTGCCGCTTTCGATATCGTCGATTTTTTTTAAATGGCTAAGATGCTTTGGTAAAATGAACAATGACTCGATGAGAGAAAAGAATAGTGTTGGAATTACTATCAAAGGAATATACTTCATTATTTTGCCTGTGTTTCCGGATACAAAAATAAGTGGGGCAAATGCTGCAATTGACGTTGCAACTGCAAATGTTACCGGTTTAGCCATTTCGATTGCTCCAGCTATGGCTCCTTTTAGCCCTGGATTGCCTTGTTCGTGGTGTGCGTGAATATTTTCTCCTATCAATATCGCATCATCCACCACAATGCCGAGCACTACAATGAATGCAAAAAGAGAAATCATGCTAATGGAAACATCGAGCGTGGGCATTAACCAAAAAGTGCCAAGGAAGGAGATTGGAATGCCTAGACTTACCCAAAAGGCTAAGCGAAAACGAAGAAACAATGCCAAGACCATAAATACTAAGCAAAAACCGGTAAGTCCGTTTCTGATCATAAGGTCTCGCCGACCAGCGAGGTACACAGAGTCATCCTGCCATGTCGTTAAATCAATTCCCTCAGGAAATAGATGAGTGGAATTTTGTGTAAATTGTTGAACGATATCTGAGATCTCAATTGCGTTTTCATCACCAACTCGAAATACTTTAACCAGTGCACAAGGCTCGCCGTTGAAATACGATTCGCGATCATTCTCCTCAAAGCCATCGATTATGTTGGCTACTTGACCGAGTCTTAGTTGAGTGCCATCTGGAAGTGTCCGGAGAATAATTTGCTCGAAGTCCACTACTTCCTTTGCTTGCCCCTTAGTGCGGAGTAGTACTTCACCCCCTTGATTAACTTTTATTGATCCCCCTGGGAGGTCAACTGATGATTTACGGATCGCCATTGACAGTTCATCAAATGACATTCCGTATTGGCGAAGTGTGTTCTCAGAAACTTCGATTGATATTTCTATTTCTCGAACGTTAGCAAGTTCAACTTGTGTGATTCCTTCGAGTGCCATTAGACGGTCTCTTACGTCAGAGGCATAGTGCCTTAAGGTCGATTCAGGGGCATTGCCTGATACAGCTACATTGATTACTTGCTTACGCATCATAATCTCCTCAATCACTGGTTTTTCTGATTCTTCAGGGAATGTATCGATGGCATCAATCCTAGTCTTTATTTCGTCGAGCGCTCGTGCTGCAGCTGTGCCTGGATTTAATTCAATCATTAACGAGCTGGAGTTTTCACGAGAGTTGGATGTTATTTTTTTAACATCGGTTAACCCGTATACGGCCTCCTCAATTTTTTGGCTTATTCCTTCTTCGATTTCCTCAGGTGTAGCACCTGGGTAGACGACTCGAACATAAATAATATCTGATGAAAATTCTGGGAAGACTTCTTGGCGTAATGTCCCAATAGTCACAAAGCCTACAACAGCAATAAATATTGCCAGCAGGTTTGCTGCGACTCCATTCTTTGCAAACCATTCAATTAAACTATTCATGGGCAGGTAATTCGATGAAAGTTAGTCTTCAATTTTTATGCCCATGCCATCAATGACTCCGGCCAAAAGGGATACAATGACTTGTTCGTTAGATTCGATACCTTTAGAAATAATTGCTAGATTCTGATCTTGGTAGATAGCTTTTACTTTTCGGTAGATCAGTTTTTCATCTTTAGCTATCCATACCCGATCCTTGCCCCGTAACGTGGTTCGCGGTAATGCTATTATTCTTTTCGATGTCCGTCCATCAATGGTGGCTTTAACGAATGTTCCTCGTCTAAGTGGATTGCCATCGGTATTTTTTAAACTGTAAGGATCATCAATTCTTGCAATGACGTAAACCATTCGATTAATTGGATCTACGTTTTCCTCAGATCTTACTATTAGTCCGGTCCAATTTTGAACTTCTTCGCCTACTTGAATAGTAAGAATTACTTTTGGAGCTTGATTAATTTCCAATGTTTTACTGGGCTTAGGTAAATTAATAAAACTCAGATCGCTGGTGCTTAATGGGAGGCGTACTTCTGCGAAGTCAGTTGCAAAAATTTCTCCTAATTGTATGCCCATTGATACAAATTGTCCTGGGCGAACGTTTGCTTTGGAAATCATGCCGTCAAAAGGAGCACGAATCTTGCAACGATCAAGATTACGTTGTGCAGATTCCTCAGCTGCCTCGGCTGCATCCAGTGCTGCTCTGGCTTCTGCTAATTGAGGTTCGCGAGCTTGTAATCCTGTAGGTTCGCCCTGATTAAGCAGTTTCCACTCTTTCCGGGAAACAGTAGCTTCCTTTTTTTCCATTTGTAGTCGCAAGTCTGCTTGTGCAACCTTTAATCGAGCTTGCGAGAGGGCAAGTTCATAATCGCGTGGGTCAATTTCTAGTAATACATCATTCTTTTGGAAAATTTTTCCAGAGTTGAATTTATCTGAAACCGATAAAACTTTCCCGTTTACCTCGCTAATAACTCGAATTGTTGTGCGTGGTTGAACTGTGCCTTGGGATTTAATTTTAAAAGTATGTGAGCTGATCTTTGCGTTTATAACTTTAACATTTGGCAGTTTGCGTTCACTGGGTTTTGACTCTGCCTTGGTCTTAAATTTTATAAGCAGCATTGCTCCTGTTATCCCTGAAATTAGGGTTATAATCGTAAGTAATAATTTTAGTTGGGTTCGATTCATTTAGTAGTTAGATGTGTAATCTTTATTTGGTTCAAACCCGCCTCCTAGGGCGAGATGTAAGTTAATCCTGTTGTCAATTCGTTGTCTACGTATCGACCACCAACGACTTTCAGCTTCAATTGACCGTCGACGTGCTTCCAATAGAGTTATGATGTTTTCGAGTCCTTGGTCATAGCGTTCCTGTGCAATATTTGCTGCTGCTTGCGATTGTTCATTTGCCTCTTCTAATGACGCTTCCATTATTGCTAATTGAACTTCGGCATCTAGAGCATTCTCTACTTCACTAAGTGCTAGAATGAAAGTAGAGCGGAAATTGTATTCAGCAGTTTTTAGGTTAGCTTGTTT
>Ga0115011_10002867_pt1 | contig 11836 bp, 10 predicted proteins | sample TroAtlMetagenome_2_FD_88705 | JGI IMG/M metagenome (GOLD analysis project Ga0115011, IMG submission 88705) | Marine eukaryotic phytoplankton communities from Atlantic Ocean - Tropical Atlantic ANT8 Metagenome | ecosystem: Environmental > Aquatic > Marine > Oceanic | place: Tropical Atlantic... | reverse complement strand
GAAATCCACTGGGAAGAGTCGGAGTTCGAGGAATGGCCTGTTCTCAGTTGGCCTTGAGTCAGATTTCGTTTAGGTAATCTATGTATTCTGATTGGTCCAGGTACATGTCCTCGTCCCATTCGTGAGGTTTGACAATCATGCACCAACCATCTTGGTATGCCTCGTCGTTCACCAGGTCTGGATTATCCTCGACATCACCATTGAGTTCAATTATCTTGCAGGGGAACGGGGCATTTATCAGAACCCTGTCTTCACTGGTCCTGATGGTGATCATCAGATCATCCACGTCCAATTCGTCGCCTCTTGAGAGTAGGGCCGGAGGTGCATCGTCGTCGTTTTGGGATTCGCCGTCTCCGGCATCGATCTGGAATTCGCTATCGTCCTCTGGTTTGGAAAGTACTACTCGGACAATATCACCATATTCTGCCCTAATGAATTCGCTAATTCCGATCTTAACTGTCATTTCTTCGTCATCGTCGTCAAGTGCTTGTATCCACAGGTGATCAAGAGTATACTTCCGGTCATGGGCTATGCTAAATTCGAAATAATCGCCACTATTCATCTGATATCGTCCGGCCGCGTGACAGTTTCTAATTTGAACTATTCGATTGAGAGAAAATTATTGGTTCAGAGAGATTAACAATATCTTCTTCATCGGAGAAGCCGAGAATATGGATTTTGAAGAGACTGATGAGCAGAGCATGATTCGAGAGATGGTTAGGGCTTTCGCAGAGGAAACGCTGGCTCCGACATGCCTTGACAGGGACAAGGAGCAGCGTGCACCACTCGAGGAATGGTTAGAATTTTGCGAAAGTACAGGCCTCCAGGGAGTAACGATTCCTGATGATTACGGGGGAAGTGAGATAGATGCCGTTTCTGAATCCATCATTGTTGAAGAATTGGCAAGAGTTGACCCCTCTTTCTCGGTGATGTACTGCGTCCATGTCGGACTGTGCTCCATGACCATTGCTTTGCATGGCAATGAAGAGCAGAAGAGGGACTACCTGCCTAGATTGGCTGGAAAGGAGATAGGGGCCTACTCACTCTCAGAGGCAGGAGCAGGGACGGACGCTGCGGCACTTGGCTGTAAGGCAAAAATTAGCGAAGATGGCAATCACTACATATTGAATGGAGAGAAGATGTGGGTTACAAACGGAGCTAGTGCGGAAATATACGTGCTCTTCGCCAAGGACGTTGACCATCCTGATTATGGGAAGAAGAAACACGGCGGAACCACTGCATTCATTGTTGAGAAATCTTTCGAAGGATTCTCAGTTGGCAAGAAGGAAGACAAACTGGGCATTCGTTCGAGCGATACTTGCTCATTGGTCCTTGACGACTGCATCGTGCCAATTGGGAATGTTCTCAAGGGGCCCGGAGAAGGTTTTCCGATTGCGATGAATGCATTGGACAACTCGAGGATCGGTATTGCAGCCCAGGCTCTTGGAATCGCACAGGGTTCCTTCGAAGCTGCCCTAAATTATGCTCATGAGAGAGTTGCCTTCGGAAAACCAATCGCACATCACCAGAGTGTCGGGAATTATCTTTCAGATATGGCCACAAGAACCACTGCAGCGAGACTGATGGTTTACAAAGCGGCATTGGCCAAAGAAAGGCATTACGGAGAAGGAGCTCCAAGGCATACAAAGGATGCGAGTATGGCAAAATTGTTCGCTGGTGACACTGCGATGTGGGTGTCTGAAAGAGCGGTCCAAGTCCTTGGGGGATATGGTTACACGACTGATTTCCCGGTTGAGAGGTTCTTCAGAGATGCCAAAATCACTCAGATATACGAAGGAACGCAAGAAGTCCAGAGGATTGTTATCAATAGGTCCATTTCCCCGGAGTAGTGTTTATCGAGTGTTTCCAATAGAGAAAGTAAGAAGTTGCTTTCCATCATTGGAAAGAACTGTTGGAGAAAGGGAGGCGGTTTTCTTTGATGGCCCAGGAGGTAGTCAAGTTCCATCTTCGGTTACCGAAGCAATGAGTGATTATCTTTTGAGAAACAATGCGAATACTGGAATGAGTTTTGCGACATCATTGGAGACTGATGAAATAATTTCAGAGGCATTACAGGCATGTGCAGATTTCATTGGTTGTGATGACCCGTCAGAGATTGTCTTCGGACAAAATATGACAAGTCTGAACTTCCAACTAGCTGGTGCCCTTAGTAGGACTTGGGGCCCTGGGGACGAGGTCGTAGTGACTAGGCTAGACCATGATGGGAACGTAGGGCCATGGACCCTAGCGGCTGAGTGGTCAGGAGCCAAACTGAGAAAGATCGAGGTCAGAGAAGAAGACTGTACTTTGGACATGGAATCAGTTTATGAAGCGATAACAGAAAAAACAGTTTTGGTCGCAGTGGGTGCTGCTTCCAATCTTTCGGGAACAATCAACAATGTGAGAAAAATCATAGAAATTGCACATGGAGTTGGTGCTGAGGTAGTCATTGATGCAGTCCATTTCGCACCTCACTCACTAATCGACGTCTCTGATTTGGGGTGTGATTTCCTACTTTGCTCACCATACAAGTTCTTCGGACCCCACCAGGGAATACTGTGGGGGAGGAAAAGTCGTTTGGAGGAGCTCCCTGTGGCAAAATTGAGAGTTGCTACTGAGGAGCTACCATTCAGGTGGATGACTGGAACTCAGAGTCATGAAGGGATGGCAGGAACCAAGGCGGCAATAGAGCACATCGCATGGATAGGACGGGAAACGAGTGGTAAAAACGATCTAAGTAGGAGGGATGCGCTAATCGAGGCGTATGCAGCTATTGAAGAGTACGAGCAGGTCCTTTGCCTGCGGATGCTTGAAGGCCTAGGAAGAATTGAGGGGCTCAAGGTCTGGGGCATTACGGAACCAAGTAGGATCTCGGAAAGGGCTCCAACCGTCTCATTTACGCACTCATCGATGAGTGCAAAGGAAATAGGGGAGAGATTAGCTGAAAGGGGTATTTTCGTATGGTCTGGAAATTTCTACGCTTTGGAGCTTACAGAGGCCCTTGGTCTCGAGCCAGAAGGAGTTCTTAGAGCGGGTGTCCTCCACTACAATTCTCTAGAGGAAGTAGATTTCTTCGTTGATTCGGTTTCAGAAATACTAGAGTGACTCACTCTATCCACTGGTATCTTCTTTGGCCTTCCAAGTCCCCTTCCAACCCTACGCTGACCAAAGCGAACTCAGTGCTGGGTTTGACTACAGAGCGCTTCCTCTTCCCCTTGTGTAATGCCTCATAGACTGTCTTGTTGATGGCATGCCTCGTAGATAGGCGCTCAAAGAGGTGGAATCGAGAGGCTATCTCTCTCCATCCGGGTTGAACGATGCCCTCGAAAACCTTGGCCTTTGCACCTGAGCCATATCCACACAGTCCGATTCTATTGGATTCCATTTCTACATTCTCCAAGTAGTCCGATTCCATTGCCGACATCAACGCCAAGAAGATAGAACCGGTGTACTGGTTGCCGATTAGGCTCGAGGCTCGTTGGGTCTTCTCAATCCTTTCATCTACGAATACGCGGAACTCGTCAGTCTTAGAAATTAGCCTACGATATGTGTCGTTGGCTTTCTCAAATTCCTCTATCCCCTCGGGAGTATCTGCATAGTCTGATTGCAAAGGCTCAGGCCCTATGTCTTCTATAATCTTCAACCACATCGGGAGTTCCCGCCGATCATGCCTGAATACATCAGGGAACATCCTCTTTCCCTGGAAAGCGTATGGCAGGTGGACTATTATCCGGCTCCATTGGTTTGTCAGAATTTCATCGGAGTCTGGTTCGTATCTGCCCTCTTCTATTGCCTTTCGTCGGAAATCGATGAAGGCCTGCTTAACCGACTCGGAGTAGCATCTATTTGAGAACTGCCCGTCGAAAACTGGAGTATCCTTGTGTATCATAATTTTCTCGTTCTCAAATAACACATCGTTCTTCTTCTTGGAGCGAGGAAGGAGCTTGAGTATCTTCTCTGCCAGGTTTGAGGTAATGCTGGCTCCTGATTCCTCTGCCAGTTCCAGTACATTCTCAACCACTGTTCTTGTTTCGACCTCCCTCCTGGGCTTGAAGAAATCGTGAACTGGCATTGTTGAGACACCCCAGATATCTGGAATTGCCAATAATCTGGGATTGTGGCGAATTAGTATCGCCCCCCCTCCTGCCCCTTGTGTGTACTCTCCAGAAGAGCCGAGGTCATATTTTGCGTTATCAGCGAAAACGACTATTCCTATTCGGTTTCTTTCCTCTCCCCCCCTAGCAACCCAATCAAGGGTATTATGCATGGCATCCACTGCTCCGATGCAAGCGAATGTCATATCGACAACATCGCAATTTCTGAAGCATTTTTCACCGAACTTTGGAGAATATCTCTGTTCCAGCATATCCATGATGTAGGTCGCAGTGGGTTTTGCCCCGTCGAGGGCTGATTCGGTTCCAAGATAAATTCGTCCGATTGAAGATGGGTCGAGAGAATTTCTGTCAATCAAACGAGAAACGGCGTTTGCCCCCATGGTTGCGGTGTCTTCGTGAACATCCGGAATCGCCATTGCCTCCAGTCCTAATCCCTTGCTAAGTTTGCCATAGTCAGCCCCCCTAAAATCGGCGAAGTCCTGCATGGCAAAGTATAGCCTTGGGAAGTGCAAGGCGATGTCATCGATTCCTACTTCTGACATGTTTATTCCTCCCTATCGGGATTGGCTTACATTATCATATCTGTGGAATCACAACTCTTTAGTCACACATTAGGCTTGTAACTAGTTTCCGCCGGTGATGTTGTTGATTGATTCCAGAAGTTCTTGTTTTCCTGAGAAATGATCAGAAATGGGAGACAATACTTCCGATAGGCCCTCTGCAATCGCCATCTTAGCATCCAGTGGGTGTATTGCCCCATCTGATACTGCGTCGATAAAAGACTGTGCATCCGCCCACTCAGAGACTTCTCCATACTTGGGATCGGGGGAAACTGTGATCTTCCCTAATTTAGGAATAATCACATGTCTGGAAATTTCGAATACTGGGGAATTTGGATTTCCGACCTCGAGGAAAGCCTTGCGCATCTTCGACCTAATTGTCTCGAGGTCATCATCCAACAATATTGCATTTCCAGGGTCTGACTTGGACATTTTGTGATCGAAGGAGTCCATTCTCCCTCCGGGACCCTTTAGCCCCGATAGCATGGGAGTATGGATGCAAGTTGGCTTGATCCAGTGGTTTTTCTCGGCTACCTCCCTCATGTACATGTGTGCCTTTCTCTGATCCATTCCCCCGAATGCGATATCTACCTCCAACTCGAAGATGTCTGCAGCCTGTAGAGCGGGGTAGTAGAATGCTGCTAAATCGTGGTCCGAAGAATCCTCGTCACGCCCCATTATGCTGAATGTTCGGCGGACCCTTGAGAGGCTCATGTTTTTCGAGCACCTTAGCACTCTTTCCCAATACTTCCCCGAATCCATCACCTGGGAGGCGTGCACGAATTGTATCTGCCCTGGCCCCTTGCCTTCAGATGGATTTCCGAGAATTGCCCTAAACATCTCAGACATGTACTCAGAAGCTATCGCAATCTTCGCCATGTCCCTACCGAACTTGTCATTTACCCATGCATGCCAGTCAGCGAGCAAGATGATTACGTTTATGCCCTCGTCAATTAAATTACTAATTGTATCGGCAAGTATCATCCAACCAAGGTGGGCCTTTCCGCTCGGTTCCAGCCCCACATAAGCCACCAATCCACCATCACCAGAGTGGCTTGGACTGCCAGAAAGAACTGATTCTACATGGTTAATCCCAACGACCTCTTGACAACCGGAGAACATCCTCTCGATTCTTTCCCGGGATTCCGAGTCGATTTCCAGAGACTTTTCCTCAGTCATTTAGACACCTAGTTGAACAGTTTGTTGAGTTTTTCAGCCCTGCCCTTCGCCTTAGTATTGTCATTGGCTTGGAGGAGCTCTTCGATCTCCCTAATCAGAGACTCTGCCTGTTCCTTCTTATCCTCTGAAATACTTTCTGACATCTCCATGAAATGCTTTGCTGCTGAGATTGCCGACTTGGCTTTTGATGCCTTCTTTGCCCATTCCTTCGCCTTATCGCCACGTTGTTTGGAATTGTAACCGGTTGCCTTGTCCAAGAAGGCAGTCCACCTCTTTCTATCTTCCAAGGCTGACTTCATCGCATCTGGGTTCTCGAAGTCAGGCGGAACATTTGTGACATCGACTATCATTGCACCATTTTCATATCTGGCTTCAATGGATGTCATTACCCCATGTGAAGCCTCGAATGATTTGCTCGTAGAGCCTTCGACCTGGTCGAAGAACTCTTTTGCAAGGGCTGCCAATCCGCCACTGCTCTCTACTTCCTTGATTAATCCCCTGCGAACGTCGAATCGCTCCATGACCCTCCGAATGTACAGGGTCTCTTCAATACTGCCGACCCAGAGAAGCATCTCGAACCAGTACAAGGGCTAAACGGACGGAGTGTTTCCGGCTCCCGTGGGCAAGAGAAGTTTTGGGGCTATAATGGGGATCTTTGTCCTACTTTCTTCGCCGTTGGTAGTAGCACAGTCTTCAGTCGAAATGGAACGTGTCATAGTTCTTGACGACTCAGATCTTGGCTTAGAGGGGGCTTCGGTTTCTCCGGATGGGAAGACAATTCTAGCTCATGGGGCTGAATCTGCGATATTTATTATTGAGTCCGAAGCACCGGAGAACTATTCGAAATCTGATTTTATTGGAAGTGAGGATCTACTGGATTCGTCATTCCATCCCAGTGGCAATACTGCACTTCTAGTTGGTGAAGAGGGCCTGGTGTTGAGGTTCATTTCTTCCAATCGCAGTATTGAGAACGCAGGAGGCGCTTCGAACTTCGGAAGCACTGAGCTAAATGCAGTATCTTGGAACGGGGATGGCAGTTGGGCCTATATTGGTGGCGAAGGTGGTTGGATTTGGAGGTTCAGAGGATTGGAGGGGGGAGGAGTAGAGGCCATTCCTCTCGAAAATAGAGGAGAAAGTGACATTAACTCAATTTCTTGCCTTCGGGGTTACAACATCTGCATCGTTTCATCCAGTGTCGATGGTATAGGCGTAATTAATCAAGAGCACGAGTTATTCTGGATCGGGGGTTATGGCAATCCTTGGATTGATGCCACATGCCCATCAAGTACCTCAATGGAATGTGTTGTCATCTCCTCGGACTTGACTATTGCTAGTATCAGGATGGACATTGAAGATCCATCGAAAACTGCAATTTATGACAATGATATCGTTCAATTGAAAGGATTTGACGGGATTATGACTAGCATAGACGTCCAGAAAGAGGGAAATTCTCTCATTTCATTGGCGCCATTTGGATTGATTGAACACGACTTAGAGGAAAGTAAATCATTCCACTGGTTAGATAATACTGATGCAGTAGATTTCGACGCCTCGATATCGGGAGAGAGAATTGTTTCTACATGGGGCACTGGGCCATTCGAGGGGTGGATACTTACGGATAGTGGAACTGTCGTTTCATTCACAATGTCTACGACGGACGAAGGAGGAACGATGCTCGAAATCTGGATTGGAGTGATTATTCTCGGGGGTGCTGCCTTGATGATCGTCTCCCTATTGACTAGTTCTACGCCAAGACTTAGCAGATGGGTGACGAAAAAAATTGGAAGTGAAGAAGAACGGAAAGGTGTAATCAGGGAAGAAAGGCGACTTTCGAAGAAGAAAGGACGAGCATAAATTCATGTGCAAACTTGCTCGCGGGGGGCTGAGAACATGGCATACGAGGCATTAGACTTCTACGATATCGATTCCCTGCTGACCGAGGAAGAGAGGATGGTTAGAGACATGGTACGAGACTGGGTAGAGGACAGAGTCCTTCCAAATATTGAGGATGCATGCAGAGATGGGGTTTTCCCAGACGAGTGGCGAGTTGAGATTGGTGAGATGGGAATCCTTGGGGCTCCTTTGAAGGGATATGGTTGTCCTGGGCTCTCCTACATTGCATACGGGCTGATTTGCCAGGAGTTGGAACGTGGAGATAGTGGTGTTCGCTCGTTTGCAAGCGTTCAAGGCTCTCTAGCGATGTATCCGATTTGGGACTTCGGAAGCGAGGAGCAAAAGGAGAAATATTTGCCGGGAATGGCAAAGGGAGAATTGGTCGGGTGCTTCGGCCTTACAGAGCCGGACTATGGGTCAAACCCTGGTGACATGATAACTCGTGCGGAAGACAAGGGAGATTGCTTCCTTCTGAATGGTGCAAAAATGTGGATTACGAATGGAACAATCGCTGACCTGGCAGTCGTTTGGGCGAAGCTCGAGGGCGAAATCCGCGGTTTCATTGTTGAGAAAGGTGACGAGGGATTCAGTGCTCCGGAGATGAAGGGGAAGCACTCACTAAAGGCGAGCGTTACCAGCGAGTTGGTTTTCCAGGACTGTAAAATCCCGAAGGATCGGATTCTCCCCAGTGTAAAGGGCCTAAGAGGGCCTTTCAGCTGCCTCAATAATGCCAGATATGGGATCTCTTGGGGTGCTGTTGGGGCTGCTCAATCATGCTTCAACTCTGCGAGAGAATATGCCCTTAGTAGAATTCAATTTGGACATCCGATTGCTTCATTCCAACTGGTTCAGAATAAACTCTCGTGGATGCTTCGTGAGATTACAAAGGGGCAATTACTAGCATTCCACATAGGTAAGAAGAAAGACGATGGCAGTTGGATTCCGGAGCAGATTTCCCTAGCCAAAATGAATAACGTAGACATGGCTCTTGAAATCGCACGCATGTCCAGGGACATCCATGGTGCCAATGGAATTCTAGATGAGTATCCGGTGATGAGGCACATGGCAAATTTAGAATCGGTGAAGACGTATGAGGGCACCCATGACATCCACAATCTGATACTGGGAAGGCACATTACAGGCATTCAGTCTTTCACTAGAGAGCCTTGAACAGCAAGAGTTGGACGTCCCAATATTGAAAGAGCAGCCTCTGACCCCGCGAATCGGGCATCATTATGGGAGTGGCGGTTCTTCTGAAGCAAGTCCCGGATACTACTGCTAAGATTAGCATTAGTGGAGGCAGGGTCGATGAGGGCTCGATCACAAAATGGTCAATCAGCCCCTACGATGAGTATGCACTCGAGAACGCTATCCAGTTGAAAGAGGCCGGATTCGGGGATGTGGTGGCAATTACATGTGGCCCTGCTCGAGCCGCAAAGTGCCTCACAGAGGCTGCAGCAGTCGGGGCGGACCGATTAATCCATATTCTGACTGATTCATATTTGGACAGCATCCAAGTCCAATCACTACTATCTGCCGCCGTAAAGGAAACCGGGTTCGAGGTGGTGATGTGTGGAAAGCAGGCGGCGGACACAAACAGCGGCTCCACGGGACCCGGGTTGGCTAGCACTTTGGGATTCTCCTGCGTAGGTGGGGTCACGGGAGTGTCAATTGATGGGGGGTTAGCCTATGCTACTCGTCTAGGCCCCTCTGGTTTAGAGAAGGTGGAAGTTGGGGGTCCTTGCGTCTTTACATTTGATAAGGGAGACTCGGAGCTAAGGAGGCCGAATGTTAGAGGCATCATGATGGCCAAAAAGAAGCCAATAGATAGCCTCTTGCCGAATGATCTGGGAATCGGTGACAGTGATTCAATGGTCGTGATCAAGGATCATTCTTCACCACCAGAGAAGCAACCAGGGCAGAAATTTGTTGGCTCTGAATCGGTTCCTGAGGTTGTTGAAAAGTTGAGGGGAGAAGCTAACGTTATCTAGAGGTGAAAACATGAGTACGACAGTAATTTCAGAGTCTAACAATGGCACATTGCATCCAGTTACAGCACAACTAGTCGGGGCAGCATCATCACTAGGGGGCCCGATTACGGTCATCTGCCCCGGAGGGGTGGGTGCATCCGATGCGGCAAAGATTTCTGGCGTTGCAAATGTCATATCAGTGGTAGGGGATTGCTTCGAAACCTACGATTGCTCGGCTTGGTCGAAGACTCTGTCTCCCTTGGTCGAAGGAGAGTTGATCCTTTCTTCATCATCCGCAATTGGCAGGGAGTTGATATCGTCAATATCTGCAACAAAGGGCATTCCTGTTGTGCAAGATGTTACTAGCCTAAAGAATAGTTTTTCTGCGACTAGAACAATTTACTCTGGAAAGGTGATTGAGGAAGTGAGTATTTCACCCCCCTGCGCCATCAGCCTAAGGGTCAATTCATTCGAATCCGCAGCGGATGGAGGTAGTGCAGAAGTGTCCACGGTTAATGTCAGCCAGGAGGTTGCGGTTGCGGTCAAACAGGCACTTGCCAGGGCGAGTGAGAGGCTCGACGTCTCCGAAGCAGATATCATTATCTCAGGAGGGAGGGGAATGGGCGAACCAGCAAACTTCTCCCACCTGAACGAAGTCGCAGACGTACTAGGGGCCGCTGTTGGTGCGAGTAGGGCTGCAGTGGATACCTGGGGAGAAATACCACATAGCATGCAAGTCGGCCAAACTGGGAAAACCGTAACCCCTAACCTCTACATTGCAGTTGGGATAAGTGGGGCTATCCAGCATCTCGCTGGAATGCGTTCTAGCAAGTTTATCCTGGCAATAAACAAAGATCCGGAAGCACCAATCTTTGGTGTCGCGGATTACGGGATCGTTTCCACGTGGGAGGATGCGCTTCCGGTGTTGAAAGAGCAGCTTATCGAACTGCTGTCAAACTGATGCCTGCTCCTTCTCTGAATCGGCCCTTTTCCGTCCGATCCTACTTAGGTACTCCTCGGTTACTCCCCCGGTAACATATACGCCATTGAAACAAGAACAATCGAAATCGACTGGGGATTCTGTCCCTGCACCGGTGCAGGATTCCACAAGGTCCTCAAGATCCTGATAGATCAGCCAATCTGCCCCTATAGAGTTGCAGATCTCCTCTGTCGTCTTACCATAAGCGACGTATTCCTCCCTGGCCGGCATATCAATCCCATACACATTAGGATGGACTATGGGAGGGGATGATGAAGCGAACAGTACCTTTGATGCTCCGGCATCCCTAGCCATCTGGACGATTCTCCTAGATGTGTTTCCTCTTACTATGCTATCATCTACAATCAAGACTGTCTTACCTTCAAACTCCTCGTCAATTGTATTCAGTTTCTTCCTAACCGAGTCCTTCCTGATCTTCTGTCCAGGCATTATGAAAGTCCTCCCAATGTATCTATTCTTGACGAAGCCCTCCCGATAGGGGATGCCCAAGGAACTAGAGAGTCCCAGAGCCGCTATTCTTCCACTGTCTGGTACTGGAATTACTGCATCTATTTCATCAGCCTGGAATGAGTTAGAGACCCTCTTTGCAAGTGATTCCCCCATCCTCAATCTTGCCTTGTGAACTGAAATGCCATCAATTACAGAGTCGGGTCTGGCAAAGTAGACGTGTTCAAAGACGCAAGGAGTGTGAGTAATCTTGGGATGGCAAACCTTTGAGATAATCCGACCATCCATCCTTACAATTACTGCTTCACCTGGGTCTACATCTCTTTCCATCTCGAAGCCGAGTGACTGACAAACTACGCTTTCTGAAGATACTAGCCTTTCTGTGAAGTTTTCGGAGACCCTCTTGCCCATGAATAGGGGGCGTATGCCATTTGGATCCCTGAATGCAACCATTCCCCATCCAGTAATCAGGCATACTACACTGTAGCTTCCTTCTACTCTCAAGTGAGTCCTCTCGACCGCTCGGAAGATGTCATCCTCTTCCAGAGCGTGCATGCCTCCTGGTCGGCCATCTACTGATCTCTGGATTTCTGCTGCGAAAAGGTTGAGCAGTGCCTCTGAATCAGAACTAGTGTTGATTCTTCGATGATCATATTCTAGTAAGCCAGAAAT
>Ga0115011_10002865_pt1 | contig 11842 bp, 9 predicted proteins | sample TroAtlMetagenome_2_FD_88705 | JGI IMG/M metagenome (GOLD analysis project Ga0115011, IMG submission 88705) | Marine eukaryotic phytoplankton communities from Atlantic Ocean - Tropical Atlantic ANT8 Metagenome | ecosystem: Environmental > Aquatic > Marine > Oceanic | place: Tropical Atlantic... | reverse complement strand
TACCCAAGAGCCCCTGGACCCAAATGCTCGCACCATTTTGCCATCGGATCCATCGATTCACACGGTTGGGCGCCTAGACCAGAGTGATCCTTCTCGCCTTCCTCTTCATTGGCCAGGCAGTAGCGTCTCGTTTTCATTTCAGGCACCATCGGTATCTGTAACAATAGATGATGCTGGTGATAACTACCTGAACGTCTATATAGACGACCTAGCCCCAGTAGTGTTGGACTTAGAGCCAGGCGAGCACACCTATGTGCTCTCAGAGGGGCTCACAGCGGAGCCTCATAGGGTAGCTATTCACAAGCGTACAGAGACCTTTGAGGGCGACGCTACAGTACTGTCTTTTGAGCTGGGTCCAGAGAACCGTATGGGCGAATCTGAGCCTGATCCCACCTTTCGTATGGAGTTCTATGGCGACTCCATCACCGCTGGATACAGCGCAGACTGCGAGTGCGATCAGGGCGATGCTGTCTATAAGAACCACGATCTGACCTATGCTGCTCTCGCCGCGTCGGCCCTAGGGGGAGAACACCACACTATTGCCCTTTCTGGCGTGGGGATTGTTAAGAGCTGGTGGAACGCAGAGATGGATGACTACTGGGATGGGCTTTATGCTGGAGATGGCGAATGGGACTTCTCAAGCTGGCCAGCGGATGTGGTCGTCGTAAACCTAGGTCAGAATGATTACTGGCTCGGTGTTCGAGGAGAGATCGTTCGTGCTTATGTTGAGTTTTTAGTTGAATTACGCGATGTGCACCCCAATGCGGAGATCTTTCTTGCGCTAGGGTCGATGGATGCGACCGCTGAGGGCTCCCCGATGCCTGGCTGGGTGGAGCAGGCTGTCACTATTCGAAACGAATCGGGTGACTCTGATGTTCACAGCTTGATTTTCCCGTACAACGGTTGGGGAGGTCACCCTATAGAAGCAGACCACTCTGAGATGGCTGATATATTGATAGAGGCGGTATTGCGGGAAATGCCAGAAGTTCGAGGTGGCTGATACACTAGGGGCATAAGCGCACTTGATTAAATAGATTGAATGTGGACTTATACTCTCCTATTATTTGGTCATAGCTCTATAATCTGGAGATAGTATGTCGAAGTGGATTTTATGGTGCCTGTTAGCAGCGCCCATTGTGAGTGTGGGGTGTGGTGGTAAAGATACTGACACAGGTTCGGACACATCAACAGATACTAGCACCGACACATCAACCACCGACACATCAACCACCGACACATCAACCACAGGGGATCAGGTCAGGTACAATTGGTTCAACCCACGGGGTAGTGACGTTCCAGATGCTTGGGCAGAGGGCGCATTTGAGAGCAGCTGGCCTGAGGTCTATGGGCAGACCGACGCCGTTAGTTTCTACATCAACGGTGTGGGTGAAGATACTCGTGGCAACATGACCTTGGCTTTCGAGTTTCTAACGGAGCACTCTATGGCTATAGCTGTAGAGGGTGGGGGAACCTTGAACTCAGAGGGCTGTGATGCTCTCACTGGTGAGAATAGCGCCGCTACTGAGCTGGCGAAGATCCAGACCATCTATGATGCTGGCGGTACACTATCATACCTGAGTATGGATGGTCCACTATCTCGCACCCTGGCTACTGGTCGGGCCGACAACTGTGGCTTTGATCTGGACACCGCCGTGACGGAGCTAGTTGATTACGTAGCAGCCATACGCCTGGCCCGACCAGAGATCAAGATCGGCTGGGCCGTAAACTTTCCCAACTGGAGTTACGACGGGATATCATCCTACCAATGTGCCACTAAAGACCACGGTGACTTAGAGGTCGCTATTGAGAGTGTACTTACTGCATTGGCAGCGGCAGGTGAGAGCATCGACTACTTCATGGCCGACAACCCATATGACTATGCCACAGGTCAGAAGGACTCTAACTGTCACGATAATCCAGCAGAGATAGACTGGATGGGGAGGATCGTCGCCTTGGAGAATCAGGTCGTCGCCGCAGGTCTACCGTTCGCGCTTATATACAACTCAGCGACAGGAGGATCGACCTCCAACCAGATGTTTCATGATGACACAGTCGCCTTCGTCGCTGACTATCAGGCAGCTGGAGGCAACCCAGCCATCCGTCACGTTGAGAGCTGGTACACATATCCCGACACTCTGTTGCCTGAGACCGAGGACTACACTCTTACAAACACAGTTCTAGACAGCTATGGGGCTATGACCTCTCGATGGGATTAGTGTATATGGCTCCCTATAATGCCAGTGCTTTTATTCTCTTCTTGGGGCCGAGCATTATCTTGGGACTGGTTGTTGGCTGTGGAAACAAACACGTTGAAGACAACGGAACCCACTTGTCTGCCAGTAGCTCTCATCAGTCAGAGTGGCTGGAATGTGCTCGCGATGACGTACCAATAGAGTGCTACTCGGAACACCCTGATTCAGGGATGATCGTCTACTGGGGTGATTCTGAAATTGATAGCTTTACATGCCTTGGGGTATGTGAACCCAACGGCCTAATTGTCGATGAAAATGGCGAGAATTGGAGGCATGAGCTCTTTATACAAGGCAATAGCCGGTACACCAATGAGCGCACTGGGGAGTCGATTTTCATCCCACTGAGGCCCCCAAGAGAAGGTCGACAAATCACCACGCAGCCACAGGTGCGACCCACGTGTACGGAGGAACCATTTGCATTGGTTGAGCGAATCTATGCTTCCTATGTAGCAGACAACCCACAGCTGCTGCATGAAATGACGTGTTGGACTGAGGGTGCTCATGCGTTGATAGTTAGTCGGAACCTTCCCTATGACCCTGTTGTGCAAGGGCAAGATTTTGAACTTCGGGATGTTAACATCTCAATCTTAGAGTATCAGGGGGAGGGTGTTTCACACGTTGAGCATACACAGACTGCATTTGTGCTGGCTCAGTTCAACAATTCTGGAACTCCAATCGAAGTGGTGTGGGAAATAGTCAATAACGATGGGTGGAGAGTGGTAGACCTGGTGTCTGGGGGCGATTCCTTTGTCGACACGTTGAGATCGTTACCACCACGTTGAGTCTTTCGCCCTCGATTAAAGAGAGGCTTGTTAGCCCGTCAATGTTGGGCTGTGTGTTGTTACTTCTGTCTGGTTTGTGATTAAGGCCCCGTAGGTGGGGTGGTCACGTTGAAGTCTCCATTTCCCCAGCATTCGATAGCCCCATCACTGGTTACCCCACATGTATGTATATACCCTGCGCTTACGCTTACAAAGCTGCCGCTAGGAGATCTGGCTTGGCCAAAATCGCTCCAGCCCCAGCACTCCACGTTGCCGTCGGTGGTGATCCCGCAAGAGTGACCGTATCCTGCGCTCACGCTCTCGAAGCTACCGCTTGGTGGAGAAGATTGACCAAATTCGTTCCACCCCCAGCACTCGATGCTTCCGCTTGTTGTTATGCCACAGTTGTGGTGCCAGCCTATACTCAGACTCTCAAAACTCCCCAAGGGTGGCGTGGCCTTGTTGTGGTCGTTGTGTCCCCAGCACTCCAAATCACCGCTACTGGCTATCCCACAGGAATGGTAAGAACCTGTACTAACGCTCATAAAAGAGCCGCTTGGAGGTGTTGCCTGATCAAAATCATCCATACCCCAGCACGACAAGCTGCCGCTGTCTAAGACTCCACAAGTGTGCGCAAACCCTGCGCTAACGTCGTCAAAAGTCCCAGTTGGGGGCGTTGCTCTGCCATGATCGTCAAGCCCCCAGCACTCCACATTACCGGTGATATTTACTCCGCAACTGTGGTGATATCCTACGCTAATGCTCTCAAAGTCTGCTCGTGGAGGAGAAGCCTTATCAAAATCGTCAGACCCCCAGCATGACGCGCTGCCAACGCTGTCTAGACTGCAGGATACAAAATAACTTGAACTGATGTCTGTCCATCCACAGAAATCTTCGGCTCCGTCTCCGTCGCGATCTGTTGGGAAAAAGTTTGGGTCTGAGTCGTTACAGTCGTTGTCACATGTGGAGTAACCATCGCCGTCTAGGTCGGACGAATCAATAAATGGGTTATCGTCATCGCAGTCCCCATCACATGTGGTGTAGTTGTCCTGATCCATGTCGTCGTTGTTGAGAGAAGCGTCGTTGTCGTCGCAGTCTCCGTCACAGCTAGATTGGCCATCGTTGTCTATGTCTAGGCTGCTTTTACCCGTGTCTGTGTCGTCACAGTCTGTTCCGTTCGGACCGCCAATATCCCCGTCGCCATCAGCGTCGAAGTCATCAGCCTCATCACAATTTTGGTCAATACCGTCGTACCAGATCTCTTCGGCTCCAGGTCCGATCTCTGGGTTGGTCTCGTCGCAGTCACCCTCGGTTGCTGAGTAGCCGTCGCCGTCTATGTCTTCAAAAATACTGGTGCTGCCACCACAACCTGAAAGAAGAAACGCTGTCAGAATCGAGGTGGAAAGGGTGAGCTCGATGAAACGCATGACAACTCCAGCTTATTAGTGGCTTATACTACCACACTAAGCTGGCTAGTGACACACCACATCTACTGGCCAGAGGCTAGCTTTTATCAGCCCTTGGCTTTCAGATAGAAACGGGGTCATGTCTAGGGAGTCGTTATAAGAGAAGGCCATAAAGTAGCCTGGGCTCTCATCATCCTCGAAATTAACGGTGGCTCCCACGACGACCTGGTTGGTTGTGTCAATGCAGGCTCCGCCCTCACTCATCAGGTAGCTAGAAGAGCTCCCTTCATTGAAATACTGGTACCAGCAGAATGGGTTTTCGGCGCTATCACAGCCAGGGCCTATCTGTAGATCTGAGTCTAATGGTAGCACCATGTCTGTCGAAGCTGTTCCATTCCAGGCACGGCCAGCGAGTAGTACCGCACCAAGCTGTGGGTCAGGTAGTGGTGTGTGCGCTTCTAGTAAATAGACACGCTCCTCGTGGTCGACGTCTACATCAATACCATCATCCACCCGTATAGCGGTGGTCATGTCGGCTAGTTGGCTGTACGAGCTCCCTTCACCAGGGATCGCGTCGTCATACTCAATGACAATTAACTCTGACAGAGTGCCCTGTGGTCTCCCTGCATAGACTCTTGCGTTCCAAGGATCAACCGTAAGGTTTCGGGCATTGAACCCCCAGGTGTTCTCCTGTGGGTACCACTCCTTGAGAGAGATGGGAGATCCAGGCAGCTCTCTAAAGCGCTCGGCAGCTATGTCGAAGATAGAGAGATCATCGTTTCCATATACAAACATCAGCTGCCGAACAGGATCTATATCCCATGATGCTGAGGTCGGAACTGTCGCTTGGGCGAGTAGTGTCGGGCTGGTTGGGTCAGAGATGTCGTGAACCCACATGTCGGTCTCGGTGACAGGGCTGCCATCTGAGGAGCCCTCTAAGGTCAGGCTGTATAGTCGGTTGTGGTATCCGTCTATCTTAGCCAGGTAGACCCCTGCTTCAAACTCAATCTCTGATAGGCGAGTTGGGTCTGCGATGGGAGCCCCAGCGCCAGCTGGCTTGTCGAGCTGATAGAGTACTATCTTTCGCTCAATGTCGTGAACCACTACCAGGAGGTCATTTACAGGATCAATATCTAGGTCATGAGTAAAACCATCTAGTGCCATGCTGCCAACCTCTCGCAGGTCTGAGCCGTCTGTACGCACCCAGTTGAGAGAATCTGAACCAAAGTGTGCCGCATATGCTACCCCAGACTCGGCTGGGTAAGTGGGTAGCTCACCGCGGGTAACGGGACGTGTATCATCACTAGTGTCATCGCCCCCTTTTCCGCCACATCCCACGATCAGTAATGAGATAAGAGTCGTGGCTCCCAAGGAACCTCTAAAGCACCAAGATCTTTGATTACGCATGTTTACACTCCATTTTGGTGCTGGTTTACCATGCGATGCGTGGGGAAGCCAAAATTTTAGTCAGAGCCCTATATGCTAACCCCATCAAGCCTGACGTAGTACAAGCTCACAGAGTTACTTAAAAGGTCGCGGAATAGCGTCTTTAGCCTTGTATTAGGATGCGGTCACAACACCATTGGTCTAGGCCACAGCCTGGCTGCATACGACTAATCGTTATGGCCTATATGAAGCTATAAATTAGGGACAGTAAAACAAGAACGTGCAACCAGGCGATGATTCATCAATCACAAATGCCTCTGTCGCTGAGTAAGCTATCCATGGCGCACCCATGTACTCGTTTGTGGACATCCCAGAGCACATTGAGTCATTTAGACAGGTATCCAAGGCCGCCTCAAAAGATCCTTCACCTCCGAGATAATCCCCAACAATCTCTCCCATGTAGGGGCCAGCCATTGTGCAGCCCTGAAGGTCGGCTTCAGTAGGTGATACGTATCCTCTACACTCTGAATCTTCTGGCTCACCAAGGGCCTCTATGGCAGCTAGTGAAGTTCTGTTACTATCACCATCATAAGTGCTGGTGTCGGTATTGGTATTGGTATCTGTTGAGTTGGTATCTGTTGAGCTGGTATCTGTTGAGTTGGTATCATCGTCATCTTTGTCGCCACACCCAACTACAAACCCAATTATTAGTGATGAGAGGATAGTTGTGGCTCCCAGGGGACGTTTAAAGAACAAAGAAAGTTGATTACGCATGTTTACACTCCATTTTGGTGATTGTTTACCATACCTTTGGCTACGATGCCAAGGAATTTGGACGTATAGGTTCATGCTAGCGCCCAACTAGCCCATGTTGCGATCAACCTTGGTGGTCAGAGGTCTAGGCGCAGGAGTAAAGCCATAGGCTCACTCACTAGGTGTCGCTTACCAGGCCTAACAAGACTGCAATATGGTATAAAATAGCTTGTGTATACCCATATAATATTGGCCGATGATTCACTTAAAGGTTGGCCATCCAAGGTCTCTGATGAAGGTTCAAAATCTGATTTGTTTGGTTGTGATGGCTGCCTGTGCCAAGGATATAGATACCCCCAGGGACACGGGGGGAGACGACACTGGTACTAGAGATACGGGCACCTCAGCAGACGCCTCCTGCCCAGAGGGCACCGAGTTCGGCATAAGTAGTACTACTGGATGCATCACGGGAGAGAATTACGGAAATATCGAACAGTGGATAGGTGTGCCGTATGCCCAGCCCCCCGTTGGGGAGCTTCGCTTTGCCCGTACGGTGCCAGTAGAGCCATGGAGCGAGCCTCTTCAGGCCGACAGTTACGGAGATAGCTGCCTACAGTGGTTTAGTGACGGCTATACTACCGAGCTAGTCGGCGACGAGGACTGCCTAACCCTCAATATTATTCGGCCCGAGGAGACAGAGGCGGGAGCGGGGTTACCTATCCTCTTCTTTACACACGGAGGCTCTTACACGTCGGGGGCTGGGAGCCTAGATAGCTACGCTCTAGAACCAGAGTTGGCAGAGCGAGCTATAGTGGTCACTCACAACTATAGATTAGGCCCCATGGGCTTTATGCCCCATCCAGACCTCACTAAGGAAGACGACAATGTATATGGTGATGGTGGTAGCTCAGGTAACCAAGGTCTGTTTGACACTCTGACCGCTCTACAGTGGGTGTTTGACAACGCGGAGGCCATGGGCGGGGATCCAAGCCAACTGCTTGTCTTCGGAGAGTCAGCTGGGGGTACCTCAACCTGTGCGCTCCTAGCTAGCCCGCTTGCCGAGGGACTCTTCAGTGCGGCCTTGATCCAGTCAGTGGGTTGTGGCTTTATGGAGTGGCCACTGAATGACATCTCGGGTACCGACTACACCTTTAGCGCAGAAGACTATGGAGATTACATTACCTACGAATTGGGCTGTGGTGGTTTTGGTTCGTTGCAGTGTCTGCGCGATATGGAATCAGAAGACATCATGACTGCTCTGGCCTTTTACAGCTTCTCAGTAAATGTGGATGGTCTCTTTCTCACTCGCCCCGCCCGAGAGGCTTTTAGTGATGGGGACTTCAACGCAGTACCCGTTATTGCCGGCTTTAACGGTAACGAGGGGGTTAACTTCACCCACGACATGGGTATATCAACCGAAGAGGAACTAAGTACACTGCTCAATGAGGCTGCTGAGGGATATGGCCTAGGTGACGCCACGACACTTTCTCAGACCTACACTAGCGACACCTTTGGATCGCCGCAGCAGGCCTACGACGCGTTCTATGGAGACTTGATCTTTGCCTGTCCAACGCGGTCTTTTTTAGAGGCGGTTTCAACTCACGTTGATACACGAGCATACTTCTTTAGCGAAGCCCCAGACTTTCTCAAATACTACGAAGGATACGAAGAGTGGGGAGCTTTCCACTTTGCTGAGGTTCCCTTCGTCTTCGGAACTAACCAAGACAACTACTCCATCCCTGAACGGGCCCTTTCTCAGATCATGCAGGCCTCATGGGTTAGCAGCTTAGATAGTCCCAATGTAGATGGGATTGGTGACTGGCCGCTATTCGGTGAAGGCGGAGGGGTCTCGAGTAATGGTGGTACCTATGTGGAGTTCAACGCGGAACAAACCTCTACAACGAGCGGTGTGTTTCAGAGCCGCTGTGACCTGCTAGAGTCTATGGGCTGGCAGAAATACTAATAAACGCTGAGGTGCGATAATATCTGCGTTCGAAAATCTACCCTCTTTGGGCTCCAATTTTTCGAATCACCAAGTATAGAGTTGACATCGCTAGTGCCCAAGCGACAGAGACAGACAGCAACCATGCATCCCATTGACTGAAAGGCGAGCCAGTTTTACTCCGCCATAGTAGGCTAGAGGCCCACCGATGAACCCGACTAAGAGTGTGTTCAACCAACTGCGCACGAATATAGACTGAGAATGTCTTAGGGTGGGGCCGAATCCAAGCCAAATAGCCACCAACCAGGCGGGAGAATAGCCAATGGTCAGATCCCCGATATAGCTCACAGCGTCAGCTAAATGGAGGCTGTTGTCAACGGCGATTCCCACTAGAGTTGCGACAACGGCGATGAGAGCCTCCTCTCTCCAGAGATCTCTGGTCATGTAGAGGTGTATTGCCAGAAAACCTAGCATCACAAAGGGGCCTATATAGCCCATAAACAAAACGCAGCTCCACCAAGCTATCTGATGGCATAAGAACTGCGGGGCTCCAGACCATCCGCGGCGCTCCTTTGTTGGGGGGCTAGTTGGGCTTTGGGTCACTTTAGGTCAGCATCGGCCTGTGGGGGTGGTCCAGCAACGAGCCGTCCTACTGAGGCTACTGAAGTTGTTAGTACTAACCCCCAAACAATATCAACTAGTACTATCTCCTTGGGCCAAGCTTCAATCACCGCCCAGTTTGTTAGCTCATAGGTGGCATAGCCTATCCATCCAATTAGAAGCCCTCTCTTTGCCGCCTGCTTTACTGTTAGGCTAGGCATCACAGCGAAGTACTGTATCACTAGGACATATTGGAGGTAGAAGAGGGCTGCCGCTATGCCCACTGTCTCTGTGGCTCGCAGGGGCCCTAAGGCATCGTTGTAGAAGTCAGTAGCAAGAACTCCGAGCCATACTAGGTCTATGATACACATTGTTAGTGCTACGGCGATGAAAGCTTTTAGGTGTCTCATTTCGGCTCCTCTGTTTGAGCGGGTTTTCTTGGTGGCATTGGGATGAAAGAGGAGACCTCATTGATATAGTCCCTATAGGCAGGCCGTCTGTCGACTATTGTGCTTTCGAGCATAGAGACCCCGCTGACCTTCAAAAGAAGGAACCACATAATGACTGGGCCGCACCACAGCCAGACAGGGCCATCCGCCGCAAAGCCCATGAGTCCAAACCCAAGCCACATCAAGGCGTTGCCGAAATAGTTCGGGTGTCTTGACCAGCCCCACAAACCCTGACGCATCACCTTCCCCTTGTTAGACTTGTCGCATTTGAAGGCTGCAAGTTGCATGTCGGCCAAGCCCTCGGTGGTGATGCCAGCCAACACCACGAATGACCCAACTAAGTCCCAAGCGTTCATTGGCGCCCCCGAAGAGGCTATCGCGTAGATGGGTACGGCGATAAGTAACTGAAGGGCTCCCTGAAGTAGAAACACCTGAAATAGCGACACCCACCAAAAGTGCGGAGAGTCCCCGCGCATCGCCTGATAGCGGCTGTCTTCCGCATGACCTAGGTTTCTACCTCCAATATAGGTCGCTAGCCTAAGGCCCCATATAGTTAGCAGCGAGGCCGCCAAGATATGTCGCGTAGTGAACGTACCGCTAGATAATCCAGCAGACCAAGCGATAATGGCGAATCCAGGCCCCCACCAAATGTCGGCTATGGACGCATCTTTGATCTTCACGCTTATTAGCCAGATTATAAAAACGGAAGAGGCGACAATAATGGCAGGGATGTAGAGCATTACTGTATCTATGGTCCTCTCCAATGTAGTGTCAAACAGCAAAGACGAGGTTCTCGGTTCATTGGGCGCAGATTATTGATGGTATGTGAAATCTTCGCTTGAATATAAGCAACCAAAGTCGAACAATTTGGCTCGCCCGGCATGTTTGACTCGGCACAATATTTGGGTACATTATACACGTAAACATTGACACATATTTACGGGGAGAACATGAAAAAGCATACTTTGATATCGCCAAAGATTATGGCTAATCCTCTCATGATAGCCCTCTTGTTATCTGGCTGTGTAAAGGACGACTCAGTTGATGACACCTCAACTACCGAAACAACTACTACCGAAACAACTACTACCGACACAGCGACTACAGACACAGCGACTACCGACACAGCGACAACTGTGACCGATAATGACTTGGACGGTGTCCTATCCGATGCGGATTGTGATGATCTCGATGAGACGCTGGGTGACATAGCAAACGACGCTGATTGCGATGGTGCTCTTACCGCAGAAGACTGTGATGACAACGATCCTAACGTTGGCCTCAAAAGCAACGACGCGGACTGCGACGGCTACGTCACCGCAGTAGACTGTGACGACAACGATAGCCTATCTACCGCTAAGCCCACGGACCTAGATTGTGACGGCACACATTATCGAATAATCGGAGAGAATGCCACAGATCATGCCGGAAGGGCTGTGGCGAACGCAGGCGACGTAGATGGCGACGGTCTAGATGATATCCTGATCGGTGCCCCAGATAGCGACGATCAGGTGTGTGGAGGCGACGTCGCTGGGGAAGCTTACCTAGTCTTAGGTAGTAGCCTCGGTAGCCAAACGGATATTAGATTAGGAAACGCCGACTACACATTCTACCCTAACTCTGAATTCCAAGCCGTTGGATCCAGCGTGTCAAGCGCAGGGGATGTTGACGGTGATGGGTTGGACGATATCCTTATCGGCGCACCAATGACCTCTATCAACGATTACGCCGATGGTGTCACCTACTTGGTCCTTGGTAGTCAACTGACAACAAATTCAGAATTCGATCTGAGTAACTCGCAATACATCTTCACAGGCGAAAACGTCGTAGACTATTCGGGAGCCAGAGTAGCGAGCGCCGGGGATGTTGATGGTGATGGTTTAGATGACATAATGATTGCCAGCTACTACGACGATACAAATGCTTCCCAAGCTGGTGCAGCATACCTAATATTGGGTAGCAGCCTCGGGGCTTCTGGAACCTACAGCCTATCGTCATCAAGCTATAAGTTCCTGGGGGAGAATGAATGGGATAATTTTGGCCATATTGCCCCTGCGGGGGATGTAGACGGTGATGGCCTGGATGATATAATTCTTTCGGCGCAAAATTATCCAAGCGGAGATGCCTTGGGAAAATCATACCTGTTCTTCGGCTCCAGCCTTACTCAAACAGGATTAGTATCCTTGACAGATGCTGACTACACCTTCACAGGGGTCAATTCAATCGACGTCGCAGGGTACAATATAGACAGCTTCGGGGATCTGGACTCGGACGGACGCGATGACCTGCTTAT
>Ga0115011_10002864_pt1 | contig 11842 bp, 9 predicted proteins | sample TroAtlMetagenome_2_FD_88705 | JGI IMG/M metagenome (GOLD analysis project Ga0115011, IMG submission 88705) | Marine eukaryotic phytoplankton communities from Atlantic Ocean - Tropical Atlantic ANT8 Metagenome | ecosystem: Environmental > Aquatic > Marine > Oceanic | place: Tropical Atlantic... | reverse complement strand
GTGACGTTGAACCGCTTGGCGGTCGAGATGTAGTCGTCGATTACCGACGGCAGATCAAATGTGCCGGGAACCCCCGGCGCCGAGTGCAGACGGTGGAGCAGCCTGGCTACGCTGCGGATTGTCGCAGGGTCGGTCGTTTCAATTGGGCCGCCCTCCACGAAACGGGTGACGAGTATTTCGTGTTCGGCGAGGAAGGCCACCGGCTCAGGGGCGATGCCGATCTCCCAGGCCACGCGTGAAATCGTGTGTTCGGTTTGCCGGTTAATGCCGAACAGGTCGGTGTCTTTCCCTGGCAACCGGGCCACGAACTTTTCGCCGCTGCCGGTCTCGATGAGGAGATTTAGATTCGTGAGGCCGCCGCTAATAGGGTTGAGCGTAAACGTCCCCCAACCGGGGAATCCAGCGCTCAACAACTCCTTGGTTTGCTCCGTTGAAATCATGCTGAATGGCCAAGCGGGGCGGCTAGATATTCTCCTTTGGCGCGTCGGGGTCTTCCTTGGACGGTTTTTTCGCGCCGGGCGGTGGCTCGACGACGAGCACCGGTATAGGGTAGCGCAGCTTCATCACATCATCCACGACCACTTCGATGTTGTAGACGCCGGGTGTCTCAAACTTGGTGCCTGCAAACACTGCGATGTTGGTCGCGTGATGCGCCGGGTCGCGCAGGGCGAACTTCGTCTCGCACTTGCAAACGACTGTTTCCTGGTCGGGTGCGATGAGGCGGATGTTCTCGTGGAACGCGCCTACGCCGGCGACCCAGCGGGTGAACACGCACAGTTTGCCGGCGACGATCGGCATCTTGGGCACGCGGATCATGCCAATGATACCCAGCGCGATAAAGTTACCGGTGGCCTCCTGGCGCACGTCTTCGCACAGCACGGAGCATTGTAGGTCGGGGAGTATTCGGGATGCTTGCATTCTGTCTTTAAATCTATCGGGCACCCTCGTCAGTTTGCTGTTCGGCGGCGCGGACGGTGTTGCGCATGAGCATGGCGATTGTCATCGGGCCGACGCCGCCAGGGTTCGGGGTGATTTTTCCGGCAACTGGTTGGACGGCGGCGAAGTTCACATCACCGACAAGCCGGTAGCCCTTCTCGGCGGCGGGATCATCGACTCGATTGACGCCGACGTCGATCACTGTTGCGCCCGGCTTTACCATGTTAGCCTTGACGAACTCCGCTACGCCCATAGCAGCAACGATGATATCCGCCCGGCGACAATACTTCGCCACGTCTCGGCTACGCGAGTGACAGAGCGTGACGGTGGCGTTGGCGTACTTGGCCTTTTGGCAAAGGATCGCCGCCATTGGTTTGCCAACAATGTTGCCTCGGCCGAGGATCACCACTTCCGCGCCCTCGATCGTCACGCCGGAGCGAATGAGCAACTCGTGCACGCCGCCCGGTGTGCAAGGCACAAAACCGCCACCCTCGCCGAGCATTAGTTTCCCGACGTTTATCGGGTGAAAGCCGTCGACGTCCTTGGCCGGCGACACGGCGGAGAATACGTTCGTTTCGTTGATGTGCACAGGCAGCGGTGATTGCACGAGCACGCCGTGTACGCTGGAGTCGGCGTTGAGTTTGCGGAGCAGCTCAAGCAACCCGGTCTCCGGCGTATTCTCCGGCAGCACAGTCGTATCGGAGCGGATGCCGAGCCTGGCAGCGGTGCGCTCCTTCATGCCGACGTACACCTTTGATGCGGGATCCTCCCCGACGCGGATGAACATAAGGCTCGGTTCGACGCCAGCTAACTTGAGCGAAGCAACACGGGACTCGGTCTCCGCGTGAACCTCCTGGGCGATCGCGCGGCCGTCTATCAGGTTATCAGTCAGCATCAGGGAAGCGTCTTGAGCGTACGCACGTCTAGCAGCGGCAGCGAGGGCCAGCGAGGGTCCACGGCTTCGATGCCGGTCAGGATGACCCTGCGGTTGCGCAGCATATTCATCAGGTGCTTGAAGGTGATTGGCTCACCGTCCTCGCCTTTGGTTGACTTGAGCGGCCCGGAGTCGGATGAGTAGAGATAGTTGATGGTGAGGCCATTGTCGTTGATCAACTCGAACCGGCTTGGGGCTTTTGGGCTGCGGAAGAAGCGTCGTTTGATGTTTCCCTCGCGTGTGACGATACGCGGTGGCGGGACTGGCAATTTCGTGTCGTCGACCGCAGTGGCTGGTTCCGGCTTGGTTTCCTCGGCATCCTCAGGGTTGCCCATCGGCGGCTTTTGCGCGTCGCCGGACTCGGGGGCATCGACCACCACTACTTCCGGTGCTGGAGGCTCCGGCATGTCTCCTGGTTCGGTGGTTTCATTCGATTCTTCCGGCTTGCCATTGGCTTCCACCGGCTCCTTTGCGTCCTCGGCGGCTGGCTTGGCCTCAGGAGTTTCTTTTGGCTCTTCCGTTTCGGTCTCCCCAGTCGGCTTCGCCTCGGAAGTTTTCTCCGGCTTGGCCTCCTCTGCGGCCTGGCCAAATTCGATGAACTTGGCCGCGATGTAGGCATGGGCTCCTGCGGGATGTTCGATCTCAATCCAGTCACCGGCGGTGCGTTTTTCCTTCACGGTATCGCCCTTGGTTAGTCGGCCGATGATGCTGAAGCGCTCGCTGCCCCCAGCGCGGACGTTGAGTCTTTTGGCAGTCACTTTACTCTCTTTGATGAAGCTCATGTGCACCCATGTCTGGCCGGCGGTCGGCATGGCGATTTTGAGCCAGTTGGCTGGCTCGCCCTTACGCGGGGGTGCGACGGTCACTTTGGCGAGAACGGTCACTCGGTCGCCCTTGCGAAGATGAGCCACGCGTTCGCCGATAAGGCTGGCCCGGGCGCGGACGTTGACTCGGTCGGCCGAGACGGTGCCTGTCTCGTGGGGGGTTACTTCGCTGACGACGTCCTTCGCGCTCAAGCTTGAAACGGCAACCAGCAACGTCAGGGCGGGGATGAGCAAACGACCAAGTGGTTTCACGGGGCAGCAGTGTGAAACGTCGCCCCACCGGTGTCAATTCCGCCGAGGGGGACGAGGAGATTTTCCGCGCGGCTTGAGGCACGATGTGACCTCGGCACGGCTGAGCATGCGCCACTTGCCGAGTGGCAGTTCGCCCAGCTTTATGGGACCGACCGCCATCCTTTGCAGGCGCAAAACACCGAGGCCAAGTACTTTAAACATCCGGCGCACCTCTCGGTTTTTCCCCTCGGCCAGCACGACTTCCGCTTCGCTACGTGTGTTGTTGGCGGAGAGTAGGCGGGCGCTCTTGGCTTTCAGAAAATCCCCATTATCGCGCAGTCCAACCGTGAGCTGCTTCAGTGTCTCCAGTTCGAGCCGCTTGGCCAGTGTCACGTGATAGGTCTTGAGCAGGCCGTGGCTCGGGTGAGCCACCTTCTGGCAAAACTCACCATCGTTGGTCAGCAGGATCAGCCCCTCGCTGTCGGCGTCGAGCCGGCCGATGGTGAACAGGTGCCCCCAGTTCGCCGGCAAAAGGTCAAATACCGTTCGGCGATCGTGCGTGTCGTGGCGGGTACAGAGAATCTTGGTAGGCTTGTTAAAGGCGACGAACCGCTTGGCCTTGGCGCGGGCCGGGTTGCCATCTACCGATACTTCGTTCTTGAGGGGATGAATCTTGGTGCCAAGCAGCCGGACGACTTGGCCATCGACCGTGACGCGACCTGCGAGTATCAGCTTTTCGCCCTCACGGCGAGAAGTCACCCCGGCCTCGGAGAGAAACTTTTGCAGACGAACCATCACCATAGGGGAGGCAAATACGGTGCGGTCAGTGGCGGGCAGACAACGGAATCTGAGGAGATTATTCGTCCGGCTTGGTCTTTTTCAGGCCGGTGATGCGGTCGTTCTCCTTGAGTTCACCGCGTTTGCGCAGCAGTTCCACGCGCTCATAACGGGTTAGCACAGTGCGCTTGGCTTCAGCGGCACCACCGACTTTCAGGCTGGGATGTTGTGACATTTTTTAAAAGATAAACGATTTAGAGTCTCGCCGCCCGGTGAGCGGGCGCGGGAAACTACCACACCCAACTTCGATTGCAACCGGATATTTTGCTACAAATACAGGCTTTTCTGCTTCTTCCTCAAAGGGCACGCTTGGCCAAGTACTGCTTCTATCGTGACGTTTTTTTCGACAAAAAATAGGATTGGTGTGCTTGGCTTCGTTGCTGCCCTGTCCTTGGCTCGCGCAGAGGTGCCTGATATCCGCTCGGTCGAGCAGGATCTCACCATCCCTAGGCTGGAAACTGGTCAACCGGATGCCGGCCGGCGAGTTAAGCAGACTATCCCCGGCTACGATCAGACTGGCGTTTATCATGTCACCTATCTGCCTGTTGATTGGGTAAAATGCAAAAGCTATCCGGTGCTCATCGAATATGCTGGGAACAAATACCAAGGAGCCAACGGTGACATTAGTACCGGCCGGCCTGAAGGTAGCAAGATGGGTTACGGAATCTCCGGCGGACGCGGCTTCATTTGGGTATGCCTGCCTTACCTAAATGTTAATGGAGATGATATTGCGCTCACTTGGTGGGGCGACGCCGAAAATCGTACCGCGCAGCCAACGTTGGATTACTGCCGCAAAGCCGTCCCGTGGATTTGCAAAAAATACGGAGGCGACCCTGACCGGGTGATCCTGTGCGGATTCTCTCGTGGTGCCATTGCCTGCAACTACCTTGGACTGTACGATAACGAAACCGCCAAACTATGGCGGGCCTTCATTCCATACAGTCACTACGATGGTATCCACACTTGGCCTTACCCTGCCTCCGACCGCGATTCCGCCCTCACCAGACTTAAACGTTTAGCCAAGCGCCCTCAATTTATCTGCCACGAAATCACCGGCTTTCAACTCAACCTTGAGGCGACAAAAAAATGGATCGAATCCACCGAACTTAATGAAAACATCACTTTCGCCGAAACCGGTTTCCGTAACCACAACGACGCATGGCTTCTCCGCCCGAGCCTAGCCCGCGAAAAACTCCGAGTTTGGTTGAAGGACGCCCTACACGTCCCTTAGCCTCTAATCACTCCCAAAGGCAAATTCCGCATTGCGTTGGGGCGGTGTATGACTAGACTACCGCACCGCTTGATTTGTTTGTCGAAATGAGCCGCAAGGAAAAGTTTTCCCGTAAAGATCTCCCGGATGAGTTGCATCAGCAATTCACATTGGTGGAGCGTCGGCTGTGGCGTGTCGAGACGGCGATGGCGGTGTGCCTCGCGGCGGCCGGGTTGTTCGGTTCGTATCTCGTCCTTTTTTTCTCCGACCGCCTATGGGACAGCCCGAGTTGGCTGAGGCTTAGCCTGCTCGCTGCCGGTGTGGGAACCTCGGTCGCCTCGGTGGTTTGGTGGCTCTCGCGATGGGTGTTCCACAAACGCGACACGCGCGCCTTGGCCAAGTTGGTGCAACGGCGGTATCGGCGCCTAGGCGACCGGTTGCTCGGCATCGTCGAGTTGGCCGATGAGGAAAAACGCCCGGCCATTTTCTCCCCCGCGCTTTACGAGGCGGCTATTAGCCAGGTCGCCGGTGAGGCGCTGAAGCTCGATTTCAAGCAAACGGTCAGTCCGCGGCCAGCGCGGCAGAGGGCCATCATCGCGGCGGGTCTTGTTACGGTGGCGGTCGTCGCCTGGGCGATTATCCCACAGGCTGGCTGGAACACACTTCAGCGCTGGGGGCTACCGGCGGCCGACATTTCGAGGCACACGCTCGTTCGGCTCACCGGGTTTCCCGTCGAGATGGTCGTGGCCAAGGGCGAGGCGTTCGATGTCAACGGCGCGGTTGAGTACCGCTCGTGGGTTTGGAAACCTGGCGCCGCCTCGGCACGGTTCAACGACAGCAAGCCGATAAGAGCCGATATCGCCGGCACCAACGTGAATTTCACCGTCTCCGGTAAGGTCGAGGACGGCGCCCTCACGGTGAAGGTCGGCGACGCCCGGCACGCGGTCGAGATACGCCCGGTGCAACGCCCGGCGATGCGCGAACTGCATGCCCGCATCGAGCTGCCCGAGTACTTGCAGCACCCGGTGCAAAACGAGATGGTGCAGGCGGCTTTCCTGCCGGTGCTGCGAGGTAGCAAGGTGTCGTTCCAGGGCCGTGTCTCTCGCGAGCTTAACCACGCGCAGGTGACGGTTGACGAGGTGGCCAAGCCGATGAGCGTTCGTAATGATAATTTTTCCAGTTTGGCGTATGAGGTTGGAGGCACGTCGCATTTTGCCTTCACTTGGCGCGACAAACATGACATTGCCGAGGCGGCCGAGTGGCAGTTGAACGTTGAGGCGATCGACGATATTGCGCCGCGACCCGACCTAGGCACGCTGGGCCGCGACCTGGCCATTCTCGAGACCGAGGTGCTTGAGTTGAACGCCACCGTCCGCGACGACTTCGGCGTGAAGGAGGCCGGCCTCGAGTGGCGTACGCTTGGCCAGGCAGAGGAGTCGCCGCCGCAAATCCCCGCCGCGCTCACGGTCTTGGCCAACGGCACGCAGGAGACCGAGTTTGAGGCCGATTTTCATTTCAGTCCCGCAGTGCTTGGCATCGGTAGGGACACGACCGTTGAGCTTGCCGCCTGGGCGACCGACCATCTGCCCGGTCGTAAGCCAAGCCGCACGATGCTGTATAGGCTGCACATCCTCGGCATTGAGGATCACGCCGAGATGGTTCGGCAAAAACTGGAGGAAATCCTGGAGAACCTCGAGGAGGTTTCTCGCGCTGAGGAAGACATCGCCGAGGACACGCGTGAGTTGGCCAAGGCGGACGAAGATACACTGGCCAAGCGCAAGACCAACGAGAAGATCGAGAAAACCGCCGAGGATCAGAGGGAGAACGCGCAGGACTTGAAAGACCTTGCGAAGGAGGGAGCAAAGGCGTTGATGGAGGCCATGCGCAATCCAGCCTTCGACGAGCAGACCCTGCGCGACTGGGCGCAGAACATGCAAAAGATGAACGAGCTGGCCGATCAGCAGATGAAGCAGGCTCAGTCCAAGCTCGGCGAGGCGCAGGAGGGCGGCGAGGCGCAGGAGAAAAAAGAGAAGCTCGCCGACGCGCTCGAGGAGGAGGAGGAGGCGTTAGACGAGCTGGCCGATTTGCAGGACAAGGTGAATAAGGACCTCGACAACCTTCAGGCGCTTACGCTGTCCCAACGGCTGCGCAAAATAAGTAAAGAGGAAATGGCACTGCGCAAAAAAATCAAGGATATCATCCAGGAAACCATCGGCCTGACGCCGGATGATCTGCCGGAGCGCCACACCCGCGCCAACGGTCGCTTCACCAAGTCGCAGGGCCGCACGCAGGCCAAGGCGGTTGAGTTGCAGGGCGAGATCAGCCGCTTTTACGAGCGCACCGGCAAGGGGCAGTACGGTGAGGTCTCTCGCGAGATGGAGACGGAGAAAACCGGCGAGTCGCTCGCGGAGATCGAGCAGCAGATTTCTTCCAACATTTCTATGTTGGCTATCCGCAACCTCGGCGACTGGTCCGGCAATTTCGAGGAGTGGGCCAAGAAACTCGAGCCACCCAAAAAGGATTCAGACGGTGGCGGCCAGGGCGGCGGCCAGGGCGGCGAGAAAAAGGTGAACGAGCTAATGAAACTGCTTTTCTCCATGCTACGTCTGCGTGAAAGCGAGCTGCTGCACCGCCAGCAAACTTCCCTGCTCGAGCAGCAGAAGGGTGAGGCCGGAACTTATGCGAAAGGCGTCGAGCGGGTGGCGCAAATGCACGCCGACTCGATGCTCGAGCTGAACCGGATGCAGTTCGAGACCGTCGAGCCGGCGATGCTTGACCCATTGCAGGAAGCATTCGACTCGATGGAGATTACCGACAACCTTCTCGACAAGCCGCAGACCGACTCGATCACTACTGAGTCGCAGACCGGCACCATCCGGGCCATGTCCGACGTCATCAACCTTATTAACGAGGAGGTCAAGCGCGACAGCGGCCAGCAGGGCCAATCGCAGGCCCAGCAAGAAATGGCTTTCATGATGGCGATGATGGCGATGAAACAGCAGATGGGCCAGGGCATGAAGCAGAGCCAAAGCGGCGGCGGCAGCCAGGCAGGGGGTACGACCAGTCAATCCGCCTCCGCATTGAGCGGCGCCGCCGTCGGCCGCGAGGACAGCGAACGTGCCATTAGCCGGGGCAGCGGTGCGGCGGCACGGTTGCCGGAGGAGTTTCGCGAGGTGTTGCAGGATTATTTCAAGGCGGTGGAGGCGATGGAGGGGGACGGGAAGCGATGAGTCGGACGCGGCTTTCGCTTCTCATTGCGGTGTGCCTGTCCCTGGCCCTTCCAGCCCAGGCTCAAAAACTGTTTGAGGAGTCGAGCGACCTGTTGCCGAAAGAGATCGAGCGTATGTACTTGAAGGGCCTGCAGTTCATCGTGCAGTCGCAGATCGCCGGTGGCAATTTTAAGGACAAGCCCTACGGCACGTCGCCGGCGGTGGTTGGGCTGGCGGTGGTGGCGATGCTCGCACACGGGGATGACCCGGTCCACGGCCCGTACAGTGTCCCGATCAAGCGAGGACTCAACTTTATCGTCAGCCGGCAAAACAAGACTACCGGCTACATCGGTACCACGATGTATAACCACGGCTTTGCAACGCTGGCTTTGGCCGAGGCGTACGGCGCGGTGGAGGACGACCGGCTTGGCCCGGCACTCGAGAAAGCCATCGCCCTTATCCTCAACGCGCAGAAAAAAAATCCGCGTGGAGGCTGGCGCTACTCGCCGGATAGTACCGACGCCGACACCACCGTGAGCGGCGCACAGATGGTGGCGTTGTTCGCTGCTCGTAACGCCGGCCTGGCTGTGCCGGAGTCGGCCATCCAGACTGGCCTGAAATATTTCAAGACGTGCCAGACGCCCGAGGGCGGTTTCGGCTACACGTCCAACCGAGGCCCCAACGCGGCTCGTTCGGCAATCGGCACTCTGGTATTCGCCCTAGCCAAGGAGAAGGACAGTGCGACTTTCCGGAAATCCTTCGGCTACCTCCGCAAGGCACCGGAGACTGCTAGCTACCGGAACTATTATTTGTACTACGGCGCGCAGGCATTCTTCCATGCCTCGCCGGCGGAGTGGGCCAAGTGGAACCGTAAAAATATCACCACGCTCAAGCAAAACCAGAATGAGGACGGAAGCTGGAGCGGCCAGTTTGGTACCACGTTTGCCACCTCTGCCTCGCTGCTTTCGCTTGCGCTTAACTACCGTTTCCTGCCGATCTATGAGCGGTAATCCATCCCAGCCAAGGCGATGGTTCCGCCGGCCGCTTTGTGTGGTGGCGATCATGCTTGGCCTTGTTCCGGGGCTTGTCCAGGCGGCTGGCAAGGACGACCTCGTGCGTTTTCTCGACGGCTCGATGCTTCATGGCGAACTGCAGCAGGTCAGCCTAGGCGACGGCGTACGCTGGGAGCGGCCCGACTTGGCCAAGCCGATCGATTTTCGGCCGGACAACCTGGCTTGGATCCGTTTCGAGGGCGCGCGCCCGGTGAAGCGCCCGTCTGAGCCGACCGTGCACATCCGCTTTCACAACGGCGACGAGGTACTCGGCAACCTGATTGCGCTGGACGAGCAGCGTGTCCAGTTCTCCACTTGGTTCAACGAGCAGTTGTCTGCGCCGCGCGGCGTGCTGCAGTCGCTGGCGTTTCTTTCGCCGGGCTTCCGGATTCTATTCGAGGGGCCGACCACCATCGCTGGATGGAAGCTGGGCCGCGACCCCAAGGCATGGAAGTACCGCGACGGCGTTTTCATCTCTGAGGGCGTCGGTGTGCTAGGCCGCGACTTTGGGCTCAAGGGCTCGTCTCGCATCGAGTTCGACCTCCAGTGGAACGGTACTTTCAGCCTGATCGTGCCAGTGTATACCTCGGCGCTTGACCGGTTCGATTATCGCAGCAACTCGTACATGTTTTATATCAGCCGAGGCTACGTCAGTTTGCAGCGCGTGCAGAACGGCACCGGTGTGCGCAACCTTGGCCAGGGGCAGATCCCCGAGATGCAGTCGAAGAACCGCGTGCAGGTCGAGATCCGCGTCAACAAGCCCAAGGCCGAGATGGAACTTTACATCGACCGCAAGCTCGTTCGCAAATGGCGCGACACAAACGGCTTCGCCGCCACCGGCTCGGGCATGGCGTTTTTCTCGCAGCTCAACGGCCCTATCGTGAGGGTAAGCAATCTGCGCGTGTCGGCATGGGACGGCCATTCCGACCCGGTACAGCTCGCCTTGAACGACGGCTCGGAGGACATGGTTTTTCTAAAGAACCGCGACGAGGTGCCCGGCAAGCTCAAGTCCATGAATGACCAGACAGTCGTGATCAACTCGCTCGGCGCGGACCTCACAATTCCTCTAGACCGAATCACCCGCGTGGCGCTTACCAAGCCGGAAGAGAAGCCGGAAGCCAAGCGGCCGTGGGAAGTGCGGGCGCACTTCGCCGGCGGCGCGGCCGTGTCGTTCGACTTGCAGCAATGGGAGGGCAGCACTCTCACCGGCCGCAGCCGAAACTTCGGCCCGGTGACATTCGACTCGCAGTACATCCGGCGGCTGCAGTTCAACCTCGGTACCTCACAAAAAACCAGCGACACCAATACCGGCGGCGCCGACCAACTCTGGCCTTGGGATGATTGACGAATTAAGACATTCATTTTCGCGGTCGCGGCGTGGTTTTTCCCGGTTTTTCGCTTGTTTTTTTGCGAATGTAGAGAAGGCGGAGACGCAAAATGCCGCAAAGGGAAAAGGGTGTAAAAATTCAAGGCAGCATCTTGGAGCGTTGTTCTATGCGCCGCTTTTTTTATCAGTTTCAAGTTGTTTAAAATCCGTGTTTATTCGTGTCTTAAGAAGTTTTCAGTTCAAGCCGTCCATTCGCGTCACTTGGTGTCCATTCGCGGTTTTCATCTTGGCCGCAACAACTGCCCTTGGGCAAGTTGGCTCGGCCGGTGAGACCAAATCCACCATCCATTTCAAGAACGGAGACTGGCTGCGTGGCGCTCTCGCTGCATACGACACGGATGTCGGCGTGACGTGGCGACACGCCGACGCGACGACTCTTCTAAACTTCAACACAGGTCAGCTCACCGGGATTACGCTGGACGGCACCGAAGTTGGTCGCCTCGCCGGTGGAAACCTCTGCGAGGTGGAACTCGTCAACGGCGATCACTTTCGAGGCAACCTCGCCGGTGCCACGGCGCAACATTTCCTGTTCGACACCTGGCACGCTGGGCGGATGCAATTGCTGCGCAGCACCGTCCGCAAGATCGCCCCGCTGCCCAAGGGGCTGAAGACGATCTTTCAGGGGCCGGAAAGTGACGACGGCTGGACTTATGGAAAAATTAGCAACGAGACCATCGGGGAGTCCGGCAACTGGCGTTATCACAACGGCGGATTCCACGCCAAGGCGGCCGCCTCCATCGCCCGCGACCTTGGCCTGCCGGACAGTTCTCACATCTCGTTCGATCTCGAGTGGAGTGGCGCGATGCACCTGGCATTCGCGCTTTACACCGACACGCTGCAACCAATCAGCCTGTCCACCAAGGAGAACGAGCCGGCCTTCGGTGGCTTTTACAGTGTTCAAGTCAACAGCTACTCGGTGAACCTTTTGCCGGTCAAAAAACACACGCCGCTCACCTACCTCGGCCAGGCGACCGTCCCTAGCTTCCGGAATAAAACCAAGGCGCGCCTCGAGTTTTTTGCCAACAAGGCACAGCGGTTGATCGCCGTGGCGATCGACGGCAAACTGATTCGCAAATGGATTGACCCCAAGGGCTTTACTGGAGAGGGCAGCGGTATCCGCATCGTGCACCAGGGCCGAGGCGCCGTGCGCATCAGCAACCTGCGCTGTGAGGAATGGGACGGCCGGTTCAAGGGTCCGCCGACCCATCCCATCGGCGCGAAG
>Ga0115011_10002863_pt1 | contig 11850 bp, 5 predicted proteins | sample TroAtlMetagenome_2_FD_88705 | JGI IMG/M metagenome (GOLD analysis project Ga0115011, IMG submission 88705) | Marine eukaryotic phytoplankton communities from Atlantic Ocean - Tropical Atlantic ANT8 Metagenome | ecosystem: Environmental > Aquatic > Marine > Oceanic | place: Tropical Atlantic... | reverse complement strand
TTTGGCAGGAGAGAGAAAAGGAGGGGAGAACACGAGGGAGGAAATTGGAAGAAATCCAGAGTAATAATCCTCCTCTCTTGCTTATGCGTGCGATTCCTGACTGGACGCGAACGCGGAACGTAGATTGAACGGTCGAAAATTAAACGCGAAAAAATGGTCTTCGTTTGATTATCACCGTTCAATGCCTGCCCCGTGTTCGCGCGTGTGCGAGCGAGAGCAGTCTCCGATTGCGTTTTTTGTTCCCTTTTTTTCGTTAATCTATCCTCTTTCTTGGGGTGGAAAAACTTGAAAAAAGGGAAGAAAACAAAGGAAACAAGGCAAGAGAGGGAGGACACTTTGTTTGTTAAGGGAGAGAAATCTCTCGTTCTTTTTCCCCCTCTTTGATGAGAGACCCCCCGTCGCGCGCAAAAAATTATGCAGAAATAATCGACTGACCGATGTTTCCTTAATCTTTTCGTTTATCATCGTAAACAGCGGCTGGTGTTTCCGCCGATGCCATCCAAGACTCGATCAACTCCATCCGATTCTTGGCCATTGATGCCATCAACAAGTCCAACTCTGGTCACCCAGGTTTACCCATGGGCTGTGCGCCGATGGCGTACGTCTTGTACAGAGAAGCGATGAACCACAACCCGAAAGACTTCACGTGGCCCAACAGAGACAGATTTGTCTTGTCTGCCGGTCACGGTTGCATGTTGCAATACTCTTTGATGCACTTGACTGGCTATCCGTCCGTTACGCACGACGACTTGAAGAACTTTAGACAATGGGACTCCATGACCCCGGGTCACCCGGAAAACTTTGTTACTGACGGTATCGAAGTCACCACTGGTCCGCTTGGTATGGGTTTTTGCAACGCCGTTGGTTTAGCGTTGTGCGAAAAGCATTTGGCGGCGAGATTTAACAAGCCGGATGCCACTTTGGTTGACCACTACACATACACCATCATGGGTGACGGTTGCAACATGGAAGGTATGTCTGGCGAAGCCGCGTCTTTGGCCGGTCACTGGGGCCTTGGCAAGTTGATCGTCTTCTACGATGACAACAAGATCTCCATCGATGGTCACACCGACATCTCCTTCACGGAAGATGTTTCCAAGAGATACGAATCGTACGGCTGGCACACACAACACGTCGTTGATGGTAACACCGACATCGACGCGATCCGCAAGGCGATTGAAGCCGCAAAGAAGGACCCAAGACCGTCTCTGATCAAGGTTTCCACCTTGATTGGGTACGGTTCCCCGAACAAGGCCGACACTCACGATGTGCACGGCGCTCCGTTGGGTAAGGACGAAACCGAAGCCACGCGTAAGAACTTGAACTGGAAGTATGGCGAGTTTGAAATCCCGGAAGCCGTCCAAAAAGCCATGGACTGCACCGCCAAGGGTGCAGAATTGCAAGCCGAATGGAAGAAGGTTGAATCCGCGTACGCTGCCAAATACCCGGAAGACTACGCCGAGTACCAATCCATCACCACCGGTAAGTTGCCGGAAGGCTGGGCTGACTCTTTACCGACGTTTACGCCGGAAGACAAGGGTGTTGCGACCAGAATTCACTCCCAAACCGCCTTGAACGCTTTGGGTGGTGTTATTCCGGGATTTATTGGCGGTTCTGCCGATCTTGCCCCGTCCAACATGACTTTGATGAAGCAATTCGGTGACTTCCAAAAGGACACGCCGGCGGAACGCAACGTCAGATATGGCGTCCGTGAACACGGTATGGCGGCTATCGCCAACGGTATCGCGTTGTACGCGCCGGGTTTCATTTCCTATTGCGCGACCTTCTTTATCTTCTCCGATTACGCCAGATCCGCGATGAGAATCGCCGCCTTGTCGGGCGCCGGTACTATTTATGTTATGACCCACGATTCCATCGGTGTTGGGGAAGATGGACCGACTCACCAGCCGATCGAGCACTTGGCCTCGTTCAGATCCATGCCGGGTATGCTCATGATGCGCCCGGCTGACGGTAACGAAACTATGGGTGCGTACAAGATCGCTGTTGAAGGTTCTGCCAACAAGAGACCGACTACTTTGGCCTTGTCCAGACAAGTTGTTCCGAACTTAGCGGGTACCTCTAAGGAAGGCGTCGCCAAGGGTGCGTACGTCGTCCAAGGTGAAGCCGCCGGTGCCCCGGTTGACTGTGTCTTAATGTCCACTGGTACTGAATTGGAGTTGGCGTGCAAGGCTGGCGAAACGCTCGCGGCGGAAGGCAAGAAGGTTCGTGTTGTCTCCATGCCATGCTGGGAATTGTTCGAAGAACAAGGTGATGCGTACAGAGAGTCGATCATCCCGTCCGACTGCAAGTGCAGAGTTTCCATCGAAGCTGCCTCCACCTTTGGCTGGTCCAAGTATGCGGTCAAGTCCATCGGCAGAGATGGCTTTGGCGCCTCCGCCCCGGCCCCGACTATCTACAAAGAGTTTGGCATCACCGCCGAAGCGATGGTCGATGCGGCGAAGTCTTTGTTGTAAATTTTGTTCGTGAATAGCAACTAAAGCAACATTATTAACAGTAACGACGAGCGTAAATGTGATGTAGAGAGAGAGAGATTATATATATATTATATGTGAAAGAAAAAGTACGGTACATACGTAATTCCATTTCAAGTAGTCCCCCATTTCTTTTCCTGTTCTCATTAAAAAATGCGAAATTTTGTTTATGCATCCTTTTCCTCCTCTGGAAACAATGCGTCAACGAACGATATCGGTTCAAACACTTGTAAATCTTCCATGGTTTCCCCAACGCCGACAAATTTCACCGGAATTTTCATCTCGTCGACGACGGAGATTACCGCGCCTCCTCTTGCAGTGCCATCCAACTTTGTTAAAATAATCCCGGTTACGCCCAATTGCTGACCAAACTCTCTTGCTTGATTCAACATGTTCAAACCAGTCGTACCATCCAAAACTAACAAAACTTCGTGCGGCATCGAGGGCTCTCTTTTTTTAATCGAGTTTTTCACGCCGACGAGTTCGTCCATAAGATCCAAATTCGTGTGTAGTCTTCCCGAAGTGTCCGCTAAAATAACATCGATATCACCCATGGTGATAGCTTCATCCACCGCTTTGTAAGAAACCGCTCCAGGTTTCGTGTTTGGCGGACTCTTCGACATGATCGCCCCTGTGCGATCCGCCCATGTTTGTAACTGTTCCGCCGCCGCCGCACGAAACGTATCACCCGGCACCATCATCACCTTCGCGCCTGCGTTTTTATACCAGTTCGATAACTTTCCAATTGTCGTCGTCTTCCCACCGCCATTCACACCAATGATAAGAACGCACGTCGGGATTTTCTCGTCCTCGGAAACGTTCATTTTTGTCGGGTCGCCTCCATCGTTCACGAGAATGTTTACGATGGTTTCTTTCAACGCTCGCTTACAATCCTCGCCGGTTTTAATCTTCCCGTCTTCCACAAGCTCGCGGATGGTATCTAAAACTTTTCCTGCCGTCTTCGGTCCAAAGTCCACTGATAACAACGTCTCTTCCAATTCGTCCAAAGTATCGTCCAAATCTTCCAATCGCCATAAGCCTAAGACTTCGTCCATGTACGACAACTTCTCTCTGGTTTTTGAGGTTCCTGAAATCACCCGGTCAAAGTCCGACTGCGTCTTTTTTTTTAGAACAGACGTCAACTTGGACAAAGAAAAGCCTGCGCTCATAATCACTCTTTCACGCCCCCGAGATGATGACGATGATGATGAATGGGTAAGGCCTCTTCTTCTGTTCACATTATAATTATTGTTCATATTCATTTCTTCGACTCTTTCTCGCGCTCGTCGTCTGTGTTGTGCCGCAACAGCAACACCAATTTCTCCCCGTCTCCGACCGGTATCTTTCTTTCTCATCGTCGTCGCATTTTGCTTCGTATAATTTATCATCCTTTTTGTCTCGATCGATACAAAAGAGGAAGACGAACCCGTCGTACTCATCGTTGTTGTGGTTAACATGGCGCGCGTGGTGTGTTCGTGTGTGTATCTGTGATGCAACGCTTTCTTCTTCTTCTTCTTCTTCTTTGTGTTTCGAGAGAGGAGAGAAGAGAAGAGAAGAGAAGAGAAGAGAAGAGAAGAGAGAGCCCTCTTCTTTGGGTGGTGTGTGGATATTTTCCTTCCTCGTTTTGATATTCTACTCCGATGGATAAAAGAATCAAAATCTCTCTTTTGTTCACAAAGTCCAAAAGTCGTCCCGGAAAAAGTGAAAAATTTTGAGCGGTGGCGATGCGACAAAACAGAAGGAGGAGGCAAAAAAGAAGAAATTTTGTTGAAGAAAAAGGCGGCGAAAGGTAAAAAAAAGCCATCCATCGAAGGAAACCCCCTCCAAAAAAAAAAAGAAACGGCATTACCATCATCGACGGGAACTCGATAAAAAATGTTAGCCAATTCGAGCGCTGGAGCGATGATTCACACGCAATCAAATGCAGTTGTGACGTCGAAAATACGCGCGAGGAAAACACCAAAGTTAATCCGATCGCGCGTTTTATCGAACGCGATCGCGGGTAAACCGGTTCCCCCAGAGGTACGGAAAAAATCACGCAAATTTTGTACGCTTATTTTTATCTCACCTCGGGGCCGACGGCGTAAAGAATTTTATCATCTCTTTGTTCATCTTTTTGTGGAAAACGCGCGTATCTCTTTATGCATTTTCATCTGTAACGCGTGAAACAACACACCCACGACTGATTTAATACGCGCGTGCTAAATATCATTTATTATTATCATCACAGGATCAACCTTCACCGTTTTCGTTCGAAATCGAACTCGACCAAGTCGAATCAGTCATGGCAAAGTTGCAAACGCCAGTTAGAATAGCCGCATACGTCGCCGGGGTCTCCGTCGCGACCGCCACTGGAGGTGCCTTGGGTAACGCGACTAAAAATGCCGTCGTCAAAACTGGGACGGCTTTAGTCGCCGGCGCTGGTGCCGCGTACGGCGCGTCTGTTGTGGATAAGAAACGTTTCACAGCGGCCCCAAAGGCGTTGTGGAACGAGTTGAACAACCGGAACCCGTTGTCGGTGGACGCATCTGAAGTCCAAGCGGTTGGACAAAGATTTGGGATTAACAACATTGGCACGCAATGTCCGAGAGAAATCTGCGGTCTATACGACGCGTATTTGTCTTCGCTGGTTCCTATGGGCGATGCACCAGTCAAAGGATGGGAGGCGGAAGCTTTGCGACAATTTCGCGAAACTTTAGGATTGGAAGATTCGGAAGCCGCGCAGGCGCACTTGGAAGTTGGGAGAAGATTATACCGCAAACGCATAGAGTTGGGCGATAAAGATACAGAGATTGAATCGAGAGTAGAGTTTCAAAAGTTGGTGTACATCTCACAGATGACTTTTGGCGAAGAGAAAGCGCGATTTATGTTACCATGGAGACGAGTTTTTCGTGTGACAGATGCACAAGTCGAGCTTGCGCTTAAAGATAATGCGAGTCATTTGTTTCGCACATTTTTAGTAGATAATGGAGCTGTCGTGAACGTAGACGCAAATGGGTTAGCAGAAGGAAAAGAATATGCTAGTAATGACCTGCTTTTATCAGACGATATTGCCAGTGAGATTGTTCAATCCGAGGCAAGAGCGCACGTGGTTGAAATTGTCGAATCTGCCTCTGAAATTGCCAAGCAAAGGGGATCCGCGCGCGATGTCGATGCGGTCGAAAAGAAAATCGAAAGCGTTTTAGACTACAACAGCCGTCTCGAGCAAACTTCCAGCGCTTGTCCGGGTGTCGGCCCGGTGACTTTGTTTGGCGGCGAGTACGACGCGGATACCAAAATCAACGAGTTGAAAGAGTTGTTCGAGATTTTCGTCGAGCAAAAAGTTAAAGGCGGTGAGCTCTCGCAAGCGTGCTCGGCCAAACTCAGCAAATTGCGGTTAGTCTTTGGCTTAGGAAACAAGGAGGCGGATGCCATCACATTAGAAGCTACAACGAAGGCATACAGATTGTCGTTAAGAGACGCGGTCAAGTCTGGGAAACTTGAATCTGCTGAGTCGCCGGCGAAAGTTTTGCAATCCATGTGCGAAGCTTTACAGTTTCCGCCGGAAGTTGCCGAAAGTATTCACAGCGAAAATTATCGTGCCAAGTTGGAGGCGTTGTTGAAAGATAAGGTTCTCTCGGATGAAGGAGACAATGAAGCCAAGAGAGTGCGAAAATTATTGTGCATTCCGCAAAAAGTTGTCGATCAGTGCGAACGAGAAGTGCAAGGCGAAATCTATCGCATGGCATGCAAAACTGCATTGGCTGTGCCGACGGAGTCCTTCAACGACGAGTTGAGAGGGAGAGTTCGGAATACGAGAGAAAATGTGAGAATTTCGGACGAACTTGCGCTCGACATCTTAGGTCAAGAAACAAAGAGAGCGTTCATGGCGTACATCAAGGATTCCAAAACGAAATCGAACAAGGTGGACCAAATGAAAGAAATCAGGAAAATGATATACTTCAACGAAGGTGTCATTACACCGTTGGTTAACGACGTCACTAAAGGTAAAGCTGAAGCTGCTGCAGAAGAGTTGGCAAAACTCATGAAGGAGGCCCAAGAAGCGGCTGCGAAGGAGGAAGCAGAAGAAAAGGCCAAGGCTGAAGCCGAAGTCGAAGGTGCTGAGAAAGATGCTACTGAGCCGGAAGATATTCAAGCGGAGCAAACTGGTGCTGCTGCTGCTGAAACAACTCCAGAAGCACCCAAAGAAGAAGAAAAACCAAAAGAAGAGGAAAAGTTCGAGGCCAAGATCGAGAAACCGCCGACACAAAAAGAAATCACGCTCGAGAAGGACTTGGACAACGTCACTAGAAAAGCCATGTATAAAGATTATCTTATGTTCTGCATGACTGGCGACCAAGTGAGCGCGCCGATGGGCGTGCGCATCACAATTGAGCGCGATCAGTCCGAGTTTACTCGTTTGCAACAGTTGGGCGAAATCTTAGGTTTGAACATGATGGAGATTGGAGAAGTGCACAAAGGCTTGTCCGAAAAAGCGTTCAGAGCGCAAGCTGAGCAAATGTTGAGTGATAACCAAGGCTTGACGGCGGAACGTGCCGAGAAGCTCAAGCAGATTCAAAAGCAACTCAACATGCCGGACGAAGAGGCTCAGAGAATTGTCAAGGGTATCAATGCAAGTAGAATGATGTCTGGATTGTCCACGCAAATCAACAGCGGTGCGTTATCTGCGAAAGATATTCGAAAAATGGCGGAAGAAGGCGTTGAACTCGCGAAACAAATCCCATTGACGAGACGCGTCGATCTCTTCAAAAAGAACGTCGAGCGCAAGTTGACTTCCGGTGAAGGCATGAATAAGATCGAGGAAATTTCCAAGACTCTCGTCCAAGATTTAGGTCTCGAGCAAGAAACCGCGGAAAATGAACTCATTAAGATTGCGAATGAGAAAAAGAAGTCGCAAATGGTTCAAGCAGTTGCCGTGTTGAGACAAAAAGATGCACAAAGCGTCATGAAGTGTTGCAGAAACTTGGTTGCCGCGCAAGCTTTGGCGCCGGATTCGCAAAACTTGAACTGGCCGGTTGAGAGCGAGGTCTTTGACGTATATTCAGTATATGCGAGTGATGTCAATGATCCATCTGAACTCAAAGCTTTGAGAACGGTGTTGGGCTTGAGCGATGAGAAGGGTGAAATGTTAGAAAAAGTTGTCGCAGAGAACGGGTTCAAGCTCGAGGCCGATGCATCTAGTGAAGCATTATTTTAATTCAATTCAAAACGTAACAAACCAAAAGAAAAAAAAGAATGAAACGCAAACACTTACCAGGTACCCGGGTTCTGTCTCTATTTACTCTAATTTAAGCTGCGCTGTTTTTACAAATCCAAAACCCTTTTACAACCTCTATTTTGTCTATCTCTATTATTTTGTCGTGTATTTCAACTAATGAAACGGAGAGAAAAAATTTCTCAATCGTCCCGGACGAACTTTCTTTCCAGCTTCGAGGTTGAACTTCAAACACATTCCTTCCATCAAAGGTTCCTCCATGAGATCAGGGTGAAAAATTCTAGCTAACATCTCAACTCCATCGACTAATCTTGGTCCTGGCCTGGAGAATATTTTATTGTTCAAAATGTACACCTCTCGATTCTTAACTGCGTTCAAATTCCACCAACCCGCCTGCGATGCTAAAACTTCAATCTTCTCCAATGTCTTCTCGAAAGAACCTTCAAAATTAATCAAAAGCACATCTGGTTGATGTTCTAATATGCGTTCCCATCTGAGAGCCTCCACTGGTGCTCCTGGTTCTTGGAGCTCGTCGACTGCTCCCGCAATCATCTTCATTTCTGGAAGCCAATGCCCACCGCTGATGAGAGGTTTGCACGCCTCTAACGAAACGACGCGAGGACGTCTTTCGAAACCCGGCGCGACTTTCGAAGCGACGCGTCGTAATCGATCGCGCAGGAGTTTTACCACGCGTTCAGCCACAAAATCTTGACATGCCACGTTGCCAATCTGAAGCATAATCTCAAAAATATCCGTCAACGTGTGCGGAGCGATCGGTAAAACGCCTTTCATGTCGTTATCTTCAAACTCGTCCGCTCGATGTCCCATGAAATCAGAATTGTTTGAGTGCGCAGAATCTTGAATATCTTCTCTCCAGGCACGAGCTTCACGAATCGCCCAAACTGTACTTCTAGGGTCAACAGATTCCTCTAAGCACGATTCACAAACATCAGGAGCGAGAATGATCTTTGCGTTTGAGCTTCTCAACATATTTATGTTTATTTCCATATTGTTTGGCCCAGAATGCCCGGAAGCATCGGTTTTGTACGAAGATCCGAATCCCGAGCTCGAGTGCGTGGACTTGTTCGAAGAATAAGCGCCGAAAAAGTGAGACTTTACGTTTCCTGCTTCATTTATCGAGCGCAAAGAGGTCATTACTGAATGCGCTCTTTGCACACCTTTTGGATAATCGCACTCTGAAGTGATACCGACAAGTCTGTGTTCCAAGCCGAGAGCGTACACCATCTCCGTTGCGGCTGGCGAAAGACTACAAATATATCCCTCTGAATCAGGTTCTGGAACCTTCACAAGGGCTGGCGCGTGATAATGACCACGTTTCATGGAATTGTAAGCGTCATCTCCCGATGTACCGAAATTGCTTCTCGAACTCATCTCTTTCTCGTTCAGTAAATCCGCTTGGGAATGAATTCTGTGTAACGATCCAAAGCTCGCGTTCGATCGCATGGAAAAGTCTTGCTTGTGAGCTCCCGTAGCATGCGCGAGCAAATTCATCGATCTTGACTTGAACATGTTCAAAGCTCCTGATAGATTATTTTGAACTTCAGTCAACGCGTGTGAATGGTTGGCAAAGGGACCATCAGCGTTGCCCACGTGGCTTGAAGAAATCCCGAAATCACCAGTTCCTTCCAATTCCATGTCTCCGGAAGATAATCTTCTGGAATGCCCACCTGCTTTGTAACGATCGTGTGGAACTCTAGACAAGTCGTGCTCTGACTCTCTCCTCTTCATCATCGGCGGTTTACCAACGCCACCAACACCTCCGCCATATAAATCGCCTCTCATAGTGACGTTGGTTCCTCCAGCGTAATTGTTCAGATCGTTCATCGAGGATCTTCCTCCATTTCTCAAAGTTCTGATTTCGTTTACCACGTCTTCTTCCAGTGCTAATCGTTTCGCCGCAGTCGCGGCTTTTTGTGCTGCAATGGTAGCTTCCGCTTTTACAGATTTGCACGTCTTAACGAAAGACGCTGCAAACTTTGGATTCCCTCCGAAATGCAAGTGAACGTTTGATACCAATACGTTGTTCCAAGCGAATCCTTCTCGCATGTTCTTATTATTATTGTTATCAATCATGGTTGCACTTGTTAAGGAAGAGTTCGACAATGTTCTTTCAAGCGAGAGTGATGAATGCGACGCATTATGTCCAACACCTCCTTCTCCATTATCGTTCCGAGTTTTATCATGCTCTACTGAAGTTGGCTTCACGTCGTACGTTGCCCTCCATCCAGAAATAGGAGAATTCGTATCGTCTTGCGACCTAATCTTTTGCGGAATTTCACCGACGATTTCGTAATGATGCAGTGTCTGCCCTCTTGCTACTTCTCCCGGAGGAAAAAGTGGATTTCCAATGCTAATTCTGACATCCAAATATCCTCGAGTTTCCGTTCGCGTGAATCTAGTCGCAAATGGAGCTAATCCACACATGTACCTAGGTTTCGAGGAATCATGAGACGTTAGCGACTGGCTCAAAAACATCAAACCACCGCTTTCACCATAAACAACGCCTCCCGAGGAAGCAAAGGCAGTAACTCCCATTCGCAAGGGCCGGTTATTTGTCAACGCATCGGCATGACACTCGGGGTACCCACCGGGAAATATCACGCCTGCGATACCTCTCGGAAGCTCATCACCGGCAACTGGACTGAAAAATACAAGTTCTGCGCCGGCACGTTCTAACAAATTCAGATTCTCTGGGTAAAAAAAGCAAAAAGCGTCGTCTCTCGCCACTGCGATGCGCACTCTTCCGTCTGGCCGAATCGTCTTCGAGGGACTCGCGAGCATGTTCTCCGCATCTCTTCGACTTTTACTACTAGCACTACTACTACTGGCAATCATCGTATGCGCCGGACTGGAGGATCGGCCGCCATAAGTAGACGAAGTTGCGCACGTCAACAAAGTTTCGTTGAAGTTTGTATCGTCCGAAATGAATTCCGCGATGGAAAAATCCTTTGCTAACGCTAATATGGCGTCTATGTCGACAGTATTTTCAAATATCTTCGCAATCTTTTGTATCTTTAGAGCGATGGACTCTTTAGAATTCGGCGACGCGCCTTGATGTGGTGCATTACTGTTCAAGTGATAGTGGTGATGATGATTGTTGTTGTAATTCGACACTGATGGATTTTGGAAATCCTCCGTCGAAGATGGTGTCTTCGGGGATCCATCGCCGGTGAATGAACTCGAGGAATTATTATTGTTGATATTGTGGAATCCACCATACTCGTTAGACGATGGTGAAGGCGGAGGGTTCCCATTCATAACGAGTAAGTTTGTGTCCTTTGGGACCGCTCCACACATGACCACATTTACATTTGACGATTTCATCGATTCCGATAATCGTTTCGCGTGTTTTAACGATCCTACTTTATTGAACACAACGCCCGCAATGGTGAGTTCGGTATCAAATTCTTGATATCCTCTCGTAACTGCGGCTATTGATCGTGCCATCGAGTCACAATCACACACTAATATAACAGGAGCTTTCAGCCACTTTGCCATCTGCGCGGTGGAACCATTTTCAGAGTTTGGATCGTATCCATCGAATAACCCATCTAATCCATCGACAATGGCTACGTCACACTCACTCGAGAATTTTGCAACAGTTGATATGTTATATTCTTTTGTCAACATGGTACCATCCAATGAATGTGATGGTCGGTTAATCGCTCGTTCGTGTCGCAAAGGATCGTTAAAATCCGGTCCAACTTTAAACGCTTGCACTCGCAGTCCTCTTTGTTCTAAAGCTGCCATGAGGCCTATGGACAGAGTGGTTTTACCAATCCCAGCGGAAGTTCCGCTAATAACGATGATCTTCATTCTTTCTTAATCACCCAGTCCTTTCTCTTAATACAAACTCACAGAGCGCGTGTTGATGTTTCTCTTTCTTTCCAATCCAAATGAAAAAATCTTACTTTCTCTCTCTTTTCTTCGAAGCAGAGAGTGCGCTCGTACAAACGCGTTCTTCCTGTTGTTGCGTTAGAATAAGAGAGAGAGACACGCTTTTTGTTGACGCTATTATTCTTTATCTCTTCTTCTTCTTCTTCTTGTTGTTGTTATTAAGTGACGACAAAGAAGAGACAGTTTTGTTTTGTTTTGTTTCCGTTTTGTTTTTCTTTGACATTT
>Ga0115011_10002861_pt1 | contig 11852 bp, 19 predicted proteins | sample TroAtlMetagenome_2_FD_88705 | JGI IMG/M metagenome (GOLD analysis project Ga0115011, IMG submission 88705) | Marine eukaryotic phytoplankton communities from Atlantic Ocean - Tropical Atlantic ANT8 Metagenome | ecosystem: Environmental > Aquatic > Marine > Oceanic | place: Tropical Atlantic... | reverse complement strand
TCTGTTAATTTTTCAATAGCAGTATCTAACCTACCATTCAAAGTATTAACCTGTTCAATATCTTTTTTTAAACCTTTTATCTCTACTTTGAGTTCGGTATTCTCTGCCATTATTCTCTCTCTCGTTTAATGCTTAACTACTATCCTTGCAAGGACGGAAATAAAAAGGTCTAACACTTCTAACTTGATGATAGCATAATTGGGGCTATCGCTTTTCTAAATTGACCTCTAACTTTATTTAGGTATTTACGCTGTTAAACGGATGTTTAATTCTTCACATCTTCTCATCATGTAAAGTTTTTTCTGCGTTTTCCTCCTCCTTCTATCTTTTTGTTTTCTAATCTGGACCCACCTATCAAATATTAAATATAATCGTGTCCTGTGGTCGGCTCTTATTCTCTTCTTAATTACTTTATATAGTTTCCTATGTTGTAATCTTGTTAACAATTGACCTCCTATTTTAGTTAGAAAATTTTATGATATATTAAGCACCTCCTTTTTTCATCACAGGTTTATAAATGGTTATTAATTCTTCTTTACCTTTGACTTTAATTTTGTCAACTTCAACAGACTCAATATCTTTTAATTGGTCCATTGTATAAGAAGAATATAATGTAGCAAGAACATTACCTTTTTTGTCTTTGTAATTTCTTGTCGCAGCCTCTAGTCTAGCGGCTAGGTTTACTGCGTCACCAATAACTGAATAATCAAATCTCATATCACTACCCATATTACCAACGATACAAGTACCTGTGTTTACACCTGAACCAATGTTAATCTCTGGTAGTCCTTTATCTTTAAATTCTTGTTTTAATTTGGCAGTTTCTTTAGCACACTCTATACTCGTCTTAACAGCCATCTCGGCGTGGTTAGGACAGTCTAGGGGTGCATTCCAGAAGGCCATTATGCAATCGCCCATGTACTTATCAATTGTACCACCATTGTCTAATACTATCTTACTCATTCTATTTAAATAATCATTTATCACACCTACAAGGCCTTCGGGGTCATCTTTATTTTTATAGTATTCACTTATAGGTGTAAAACCTACAATGTCCATGAATAAGAATGACATCTCTCGTCTTTCGCCACCTAGTTTTAATTTACTAGGGTCTTTTTGAAGTATGGCAACCTGTCTAGGGTCTAGGTATGATTCAAACTGTTTCCTTATCTGTTGTTTTAATCTAAATTCTAAAATAAATCTGTTGAATATACTATGTAAACCAACAAACAATATAGTCACCAATATCCAGGTAACATCAACTAACATTAATCTTTCAAAGAAATATATTGTACCATATATTGAGGCAATTGAGAAAAAGAACATCATCATACCAACTGCATAGTACGGTGTAAATCTTGTAAGGACTATTATAACACAACCTACTAAAAAGGCAACAGCTAATTCTAATAAAAAGTAACCTCTTTCTATATTAACACCATCAATTACTGTTTGAAGTGTTGAAGCTATTGCAACATAATCGTATTGACTACCTGTTGGTGTTGCAATCACATTACCCATACCCTCTGCTGTCATGGCAATGATAATTGTTTTACCTTTTAGGTCATCAAAACTTCCTGGTCCTGCGCCTGCTAATGATATTGTTTGATACTCTTTATTCCAAGTCAACCATATTCTGGCATTAGGGTCTGTGTTTATTGTTGCAAAACCTGGTACTCTCATAGCAATTATACCACCTGCGTCTGCCTTAACTTGATAACTAGGGTCACCAACTGCAACTCTAATAACTTCAATTGCAATATTTGGATAAACATCATTACCTATTTTCATAATCAACGGCATTCTTCTAACAACACCATCAATCTCTGGCGATACATTTGTTGTACCAACACCAGCTGCATTTGAACCTACTTCTAAAATAGGACCAACCATACCTGGCCATTCAAATAAAAAGTCTAAAGGGTTACCAATTTTTGCAACGCCTCTAGGATATCCGTTTTGTGTTGTTTGATGTGAACCTGTTTGTGCTACGACTACAAAATTACCATTTAATGCTTCGCCAAATCTTACATCACCACCTAATCTATCTTCCTCTGAAAATAATATTGGTAATACAATGACACCAACCTCTGCCATTCTTAAATCTTCTATGATTGTTGCTAGTACATCTCTTCGCCAAGGCCATTGACCATATAACTCTATAGCTTTTTCATCTATAGTTACAATAGCAATGTCGTTTGAAATTTCTTTTTCTTGTGATTGAAATAATAAGTCAAATGATTTTAGTCTTACTATTTCTTTTACTTGTGGGTCTTGTAGACCAATCCAAGTAAGGGCAAATAAGGTAACAAATGCAAATGTCCAATGAGTTAATATTTTTTTAATCAAAACCATCTCCAAGGTAACATTGTGTACCCTACTAAATTAAACCACTTTTCAATTAGATACATAGCAACTATAAAAAAACTTGTTTTAAATATAAATCTATATGGTTGAGGTAAACTATTCTGCCATCTATTAAATCTACTGCCTTGTACCTTTTCTTCCATATTAGTTTTAGTCCATATCTTTTCTGCCCACCAGTCAGCTGATAATATGTTCTTCAACATTATAAAAGGCCATAATAGTATTAATAATATTTTTCTCATACTTCTATTTAGTTCTGCGTAATGGTTGTTGTGCCACATCCGCCATTTGTAACACAATTTTGTTGTATATAATAATTTTGGTCGCTACTACTGTCTTGTGTTAAAGTAATACCTGTTGAGTTTCCACTTAAATTAATTGTTGCATTGTGGTCACCACTTCCGTCTTGCGTTACATCTACATTATGACTATCAGTTAAGGTTATTTCTGCATAATGATTGCCTGTACCTTTTTGGTCTACTGCAACCGTATTAGAACCATCTATATCTAAAAACAATTTCTTATTACCTGTTTCTGTTTGGTCTATATCAACATTATTACTATTGCCTGCTATAATGACTGACATATAATGCTCACCAACATAATTGATTGCTGATTGGTTTAAATCTACCGTGTTTGATGAACCTGTTATACTTAATTTTGCTCTTTGGTCTTGGTTTTGTATAATATCCACATCATTAGAAGAACCAATCACATCTATACCTAAAACATTATCGTTGCCTATTTGGTCTAAATCTAAATTGTTATTATCACCAGTTATAGCAGCTGTAGAAGTTAAATCTGAACCTATAATTAAGTTATCATCACCGTCTTGTAGGATATTTAAAACATTGTTGTCACCTGTTTGGTTTATATATATCTGATTACCATTTACAGATTTATTTCTTGCTGTATTAAATTCTGTTGTTTGGGCATTTGTTATTCCTGATAAAGTTACTGACCTAGTATTAGCACTAGAAAGAAAAACATCAGAAATCATAGCGTCTATCCATGCTTGGTCTCCATTAGTATAATAACTTGAATGAGAAGCATAGTTTATATCTAATATTACTACAACTTTACCGTTTGCATAACTACTCATAGCGTCACCGTCCCACATGGCAGCTACAACTTTATTTGAATCACTTGGGTCTTTTAATAACCATTTACCATTTGAACCTATATTACTAAAATAACCAGAAGCTACAACTGTCATATCATCATTAGCAGAATAACTTGTGAGTATATCCCTATTCTCATTCATTGAATATTTGGCACCACTACCACAACATGAGTTACCTGAATGAGCAATATTATTATCACTTGTTACATCTCTTAAAAAGGTTACTATGGCGTCATTTCTAGTATCAAAGTTACCATTTTCACCTACTAGATAAACTGTACCACCATTTGATAATACTGTTTTAAATCTATCTGTATCTGCTGTAGAATAACTAGTGTAAGAATATCTTATATCATAAACTTGGTCGTAATCACTTGCTGTATAAGAATATGAGGAAGATGTATTCTGCATGGTCACCGTATGACCAGCGTTCTCTAATCTATTCTTATGTTTAGAATGGGTATTACCATAATTTTGATGAATGATTAAAACATCTTCAGCAAAAACTGTAGGTGTAACTAGACACACTAATAACAATATTATACTACTGATTTTGAATAATGTAAATTTCATTATCGCCTTCCCCTAACTCGTAATCTATTATCTCAAAACCTTGTTGAATTACATTTATATTATAACCTTGTTCTTGGTCTAATCTTAAATGAATAACATTACCTGCCTCATCTTCTCTTATCCACACCCATTGTGGTTCTTCATTTATTAATATAATACCAAACTCATCTTGTCCTGATTTTTTAGTTTTTGATTTATCAAATTCACTTTTCATTTTAACAGCTAACTGTTTGTTTAATTGTGCTAAAATATCTACTAAAAAATTCTGTTCTAAAAAATCTATGTCTAACGCACTAGCAAAAGCGTCTTCGGTTTCCATATTTAATAAGTCAACATCTAAATCGTCAAATTGTAAGAAGTCTAAATCTAGGGCATTACCCACAGCTTTAATTTTTTCTTCATGTTCTTGTTGAGTTTCTATAGCTGGTGGTTTTGAAATTATTAACAAGTTATTAATCATATTCTCATCTAATTCCAATAAAACAGGTTTCATAGGTCTAGCTTGTACTGTATCAACTACTGTTGCTTGAAAGGCCTGATTTAATATAACTTGGCCAGCACCACTATCAACTGATATCTCACCTACTAAACAAGCTCCTGTTGCGTCACAACTTGGTAATAAAATAATTGTAGAAGAACCTAATTCATCAATGGTCATAGTAAAGTCTGTACCTCTAACAGATACAGTAGCTGTAGGTGTTTTAATACTTATATTTTGTGCTGAGTTTTTGGCAATTTGACCACTTGCATATCTAACTGTACCAAGTGTTGCCTTTAATGATAGTTTACCTGTACCACTATTGGGGTCGTAAACAAATTCATCTATAATTAATTTACTATGTTCGGTAACATCAACTCTAGTGTCATCAAGAAATTCTATGCCGACTTTACCTTTACCGGTTTTTACGGTATCGTAGGAGAAAATATCTAAAGCTTTCTCAACTACGACACCTTTATCGCCATCTTTCCTGTCTATGACAGAATTACCCTCTTTTAAAGTTACCTCTCCTATTGAAGCAGCTAAACTACTTTTTGCTGGTAAAATCGTAAGGGTTAAGAGTATGCACCCAATTATAAAATTTAATACCTGCATAAGCTATTATTCCTGTGTATAATAAAAATACTATTAATTCCATATTCATTTTAATCCCTTTGTATAATGTCAATGTTGTGACCATCGCCACTTGTTGTTAAATTAATCATATTATCATTGATACCTGATTGTGTGATATCAACATCAGCCGTTCCACCTGTATGTGAGTGTATTAATGTGTGACCATTAACATCACCATTACCGTCTATGTCTAGTAAGTAGTTGTTTGTATCACCGTTTACTGTGATTGTTAAGATAGCACTATTACCATCAACCGTAGCAGCTACAACATTTGAATCTGAACCTGACGCACCAACTATATCAACATCTGCTGAAGTAGCTGATGATGTTTGACCTATATCTAAATCAATATCGTTAGATGAACCTGTAAAGTTAATTACTGCGTTAGCACTACCACATGATGAATTACCACCTGTACTATCACAATTTAAATCAACATTGTTTGAGTTACCAGCTAGGTTAATAACACCTGTGTATGACGCACCATTAATTTGGTATGTAATAACATTTGAGTTACCTACTTGGTCAATGTTTAAGTTTGTTGTTGCACCTGTTGAGGTAGAAGCTGTTGTACTATTACCTATTGTGTTGTTCTCTCCGTCTTGTAATACATCTAAGTTAGACTTGCCCCAGATTGTGTTACATATATGTCGTTGGCGAATGTAGGACAAGCTACGAACATAACAAACATAATGTAAGTTATTATCTTCTTCATAGTTTTTAATCCTTCCTATCCTTTGACCTTGGTATCAAGCTCATGGATAGACTTTATTTTTTCCTTTTTAAATTTCCAAAATCCTTGTTTTTCACCAGCATAAATCATTTCTAATACTGCAAACTCAATAGCAGTCCGTATTGCATAGTTAACAGGTTCGTTTACAGCCACTCCTGTTTCTAACTCCAAGGCCTTTGTACCCATATCTAAAAATCTGAATACATCACCACCCTTACTGTGACTTGCAATGGTTTTAGTCACATTGGTGGATAGTAAAATTTCTCCTGTCTGTACCGATATAATTCTCATTGATACAGTAACCTGGTCTACTCTATATTGTTCATTAACACCCAATCCAAAGTATCTAGCACCGACACCACCTGATTGTATATTACTGTCATAACCAACTACACCACCTTCAACTAGTAGACCTGCAAACAATAATGGTTTAAGTACATTACCAATTTCTTGTTCGCCGTCATATAAATCTCTTGTACTTCTTATCAGTTGTCTTTCTTTTACCAAATGGTCTAAACCATTTCTTTCAACAACTTGAAACCAATCTCCACCTGATACTGCTCTTAAAGCAGCTATAACAAAGGCGTCAGGACCTTGTGTAACGGCAGTTGACAATTGAGAAAACTTTGTACTTGGTTTTCTTTGACCTGTTTTATCCGTAAAGGCATAAACAGCAATTGTTATTTTAGGTTGGTCATCTAAATCAGGTATATTTTCCAACAATTCTGTAGTAGGTGTACCCTCAACATAAGGCATACTGCCTTTAAATGTTTGTGCATTTTTAGCTGTGTTTGTACTGGCACAACTCGTCAGAATTAAGCCTAACAAAAATATTCCAATTACTCTCAACATTAATCCCTCCTTGCGTCTTCTTTTCCATCTGCCCTACTAATTCGTTCTTCATCTTGCCTCAAATTTAAGGCGTCTGATATTTGAATATCTAATTTTAACATATCATTATTCATATTCTTTACTCTGTTTTCTAAACCCATAATAATGCCATGCATACCTGCAACTTGGCCAATCACAGAGTCTAAAATATACTTTATGATTAAGAAGATGAAAAAACCCATTACAACAGCAGCTGCAACAGGCAGTCCAAATTCAACTAGTATAGTAAAAAATATTTCCATAAATCTATCTAAAATACAAAATCTCCTATTGGCACCGTGATAGTGGTAATTGTACCATCATCAGCAGTAACCGTTAATGTAATTATATCAGTTGATGTGTCTTTACTCCAATAAATCGTAGCGCCCTCAATTGTTGAAGTACCACTAGTTGGACAAGTAGTCGTACTTGAATCACAACTAGTACCAAACATATTGTCTACCAATTGCTTACTTAAATTTGCATATATTCTGGATTCCACATTGGCAATAAACTTATTTACTACCTTATTTTTCTCTAATCGTTCAGCAGCCGCTTTGGCTGACTTGGCGTCATCTTCCGCTTGTTTCTTTCTTTGTGACTGTAATTGGTCAACAGATAAAACATGCTGAGAATACCCATTACCACTAAAGGCAGGGTTTTTAAACTGGAAATCCAATTCGGATGCTAGTAAGGTATTGTATTCAAGGGGTAATATAAGGCAAGTCACTACTAACACCATCTGTAAAAATAGTGTTTTCATACTCATATTTATAAGAAACTGTCATTATATTGACCAATATTATTTGACTTTTATCTGCGTCAAATTATTATTGTGTCAAATAAATTACTTTTTCTTTTTGGTATTTTCTCTGATTGTTAAAATAGTGTTTAACTTTGACCTCAATCTGATAAGGTCATTGTCTAACATACGAATTCTGTCTATAAGACCTATCAATACACCGTTCATCTCTGCTAATTTAGTCTTAATTTCTTTTGTGATGTAGATGTAAATGAAATAGATGAACCACCCCATACCTACGGCAGCTAATGTGGCAAAACCATATTGATTTAAAATCTCAACTATGGTCATTACTCTTTAGTTTCTTCTTCGCTTTCGTAATATTCTTGGTACTTCTCTAATATGGCATTTGTTTCTACCATTTTATTACGAATTTGTGCAAAGTTCTTTGCTAGTAATTCAAAGTCTTTGTCTGTCAAACCCCATAACACAGGGTCTATACCATCAGCTTCTAATTTAGCAAACACTTCAGCGGCATTTTCACTTGTAATAATATGCCATTGAAGTTGTTCCATTTGTAATGGAGTAGGCTTCTCTAAATTTAGTTTTGCTCTTGGTACTTCTTCTTTAAATATGCTTAATTCTTTTACACTACTACAACTAGTAAGGAATGTAATTAGGATTAGCGATAGAAGGACACTCTGTATTGATTTCAGACTTCTTTGTAGCATTAATCTCTTTCTCCGTCAATGGTGAACCACTTGCGATTTCTATACATCTGTTAGCTTTCACACTAGCAGCGTTAGTAATTCTTTCAATTGCTTTTGTTTTTTGAATTGCAAGTAAACCCACATCTCTGTTTTTCTTATTAAATCGTTTATCTAAATCGGCAAAATCTGTTTTTAATTTACCAATTAGGTCATTCATTTCTTTGTTAGCCGTTAGTATGGCCTCAAAGTCTTTCTTTTGATTTTCAATTAGTGTTTTTTGGTCAGCGATTGCTGATTCCATTTTGATAGCGTTTGCTTTTAAAATTGCATTATCTTTTTGCAACTTCATAACATAAAAGCCACCGCCGGCTAAGGCGGTAGCTATAAGTCCTATAAAAAATAATCTAATTCCTAACATTCAATTAGTCTTTCTTAATTACTGATATAATACCCCATGCAACAGCGGCGTAAGCAGCTATTTTAACCATAGGACCACCTAAAATAATCAACATACCCAAAGCAATTAAACTTGCTCCAGACCATGATGACATTTCTTTTACTCTTCCTGATAACCAGTTCATAAGTTTTACTCCTTATTTTTGTTATTTTATCTTAGCATTGACTTTACGGTGTTTATTCCACGCCATAAACCCACCTAGTCTTAACGACCAGTATGCTAGATAGTTCATAAGATAGAAACCATTTACTTCAATGTTAATATCTCTAAAGATTTCGTCTGCTGTCTTTTGATTTATAACACCCATAGTATCTTTCTTATTCTTTTTTAATAGTGTTTCATACTTGTAAGCATAATCGTGTACAAGTCCACCTATTAAAAGCACACCAACTGGTGATAAAAATGTATGTAGAAACTTCGGAATTGAAGCTCCATCAAATTTAAAACCTGCTGGTATAACGAATTTCGTTCCGTTTAATTCATAATCAAAATCGTTTGCGATTTCCCAATGTCTAGTACCTAGTAACCACATTTTAATCATTGTAAAAAACCCTTTACCTTTTGTCTTAATTGGTAGAGGTGTCATTTTAGGATAAGCTGACCATTTAAAGTTAACTCTTGTGTCAATCTTCTTATCAAATAGATTGATAACAAATCCTAAAATAATTAATGCAATGAGTATGGACCATTGCCAAAATTTCATTGCTAAAGCTATTATTATTTCCATATTTTTCCTTTATTTTTTTAAAATACCTTTTTTCTTTAGATGTCTATGTAATGGTGTTCCCTTTACATTTTTATTAGCTACAAGGCCTACTGCTCTAGGTGCTCTACTACCTTTACCTTTAGGTGGTCTGTCACCTAAACTGGCAATAGGATGTACAGAGTCTAAACCACCAACTCTTATGCCTGTGACACCGGTATATTCTTTAAAGGTCTTCATCAAATTGTCCCGAGTGAGGTGTATTACCTGCTAATTCTTTTACAAATTTGTCGTGAAAAGTTTGTTTCTTTTCTACAACTTTAATTTCTTCTTTTGCGATACCATTCTTTTCATCAATCTTATCTTCTAACTTATTTAAAGTTTCGTTAATACCCCTTAATACCACATTGTTATTGTCAAGGCCTTCTCTTACAGAGTTACTAAACTTTTTAAGTATTGTTCTTCTTAAAACATCTTCAGCGTCTGTTGACCCTACATCTTTTTTCTTAACTTTTTTACCAGTTGGATTCATGTCAACACCACCATGAGCAACTGCATTTGCTGGAGCGTCTTCGTCCATTTTATTGATTAACTCATCAATCATATCTTTATAATGTTTTGGCATATTCGTCCTCCGATACCAGTTCGTTATCTCTTTCATAAACATCAACACCAAAACAAGTCATATATGGCTCGCCTGGTATTTCTGGTATTTCTCTTATCTCGTTTAATAACATATTATATAGGTTCTCTTCCTTTAAATATGTTATGACAGCCGACTCTATTAAGTCTTTATGCTGTGCCATTGTTTTATCTTCTTTAATAAGTAAAGCTAAAGCAACTGCAAAACCACCTAATCTACTACCAAGTCCTACCTTTTGTAGTATTCTTTTTAGGTTAAATACAAATCTATGAAGCATAGTATAGTGTTTCTTTTCACTACCCTTTACTTCTTTCATCTTTCTTAATGACTTACCCTTTTCATCAATGATACCTAGTTCAAAAGCTTTAAACTTTTTCCATGGTGTTATTAACATTTTTACCACACGGTAAGTAATTATTAAATCAATTGCTCTACTCATAGTTCTTTTAACATTTCCTCTATGTTCTTATCTGTTTCTATATCATTTAATTCATGTGAATATAGATACTCCAGATAATTTAAACATGTTTTTAATACTGACCAATATTTTCTATCTACTTTATATAGTAATAGTGTTATGGCCACCTCGGCACCAAAAACATTCTGCAATACGACAAGGTGATTTAAGACTAGTCTTATCTTTATTTCCCTTGTTATCTCGTACTTACGAAATAACCTTTTAAGATATTTGAACCTTTTGATATCTTCAAAAAATTCTTCCTCTTTTTCAAGAGTTGGATTATCATAATTTGCCTGAGCAAATAACAACCAATTATCTTTGGTTATTTCTTTGAACATAAAAAGTCTATACTAATTTAGCAAAGACTTTTGACGAACCGTTTTCTAGTTTCTCAAACCTTACTTCAAGGTTGAGACCACCTTCTTTTTTATGTGATATACCATCATCATTAATATCAGAACCGTCAAGGTCTTTTCCAAATCTTCCACCAAATTGGCATACATAGCCACTAACTTTACCAGTTGCGCCTTCCATTGCTGGAAGTTTTACATCTAGTCCAATTGTTTTTAGTTTATTTGTTAGTTGTTCAACTGCTGCCATAGGATTTATATATTCCTGAGCTGCAATAGAGCCAACAAATGCGTTCACTCTTTCCAAAATTTTAGGGTCATGTATGTTATGAGCACCAATGTTACCATCTTCTACAGAGTTAACCTCTGGTGTACCAACATTACCTTTACCGTATTTGGATTGAGTGTCTTCTTTTACATGTTGTTTAAAAGTTTTCATCTCTTCTCCTGTTAAATCTTCTTCAAAATCATTAATCATTTTATCTTTTGTAAACTGTTTTAATGTTTTCATTATGCTAAAGATTCCTTTGTTTTTTTTGCCTTATCATTTGCCATTTCAATAAGTTTATTTACTTGTTGAATAGCACCGTTTAAAGCGTTTAGATTAGCTTTCATTTGAGCCAAGTCATTTGTTATTTTATTTATTTGAGAATTCATTTTATCAAAGTCTGCTTGTAAAAGTGCCTTCTCTTCTGTCAATTGTTCAATTGATATAGTCATTTTATATTACTCCAATTATTAATATTAAGCTGTTGCGTATCCGTTACCAGCAATAATGTTCCAGTTTGAGTTCTTAAACATTAGTGATACTGTTTCACCAGGTGCATTTAAAGTAACTGTTGTATACCCTCTTAAATTAGAAGGTGTAATTGTTACGGCATTTGTACCACCTGTTGATACATTAATAATTGTTTTAATCTGACCATTGGCACCATCAGCTAATGTTACCGGTGCAGCTCCAGATGTTGCGTTCACTTCACATACAGCACTAGTAATATCTACTGCTG
>Ga0115011_10002860_pt1 | contig 11854 bp, 11 predicted proteins | sample TroAtlMetagenome_2_FD_88705 | JGI IMG/M metagenome (GOLD analysis project Ga0115011, IMG submission 88705) | Marine eukaryotic phytoplankton communities from Atlantic Ocean - Tropical Atlantic ANT8 Metagenome | ecosystem: Environmental > Aquatic > Marine > Oceanic | place: Tropical Atlantic... | reverse complement strand
TAGATCCTTTACCAATTATATACTTACTACTAGAAGGACAACTTGGTCTATCCTCACAAGAACTAAAAGCATCTGCTTTTTTTAAAATATCCATACCACCACCCAATACACCTTTAATATCAAACTTAAATCCTACAGGCCCTAAAATATTAGAAATAGGTCCAAGTAAAGGTGTAATTTGATTATCAAGATCATTCATAATAGTATTATTAATAGCACCCATCAGTTCTTGTGTAGCACATGAAGGAACATTAGTTGTATTTTTAACTGCTGCAGTTAATAAATCGGTTAGACTATCAACCATTCCATCTTGAATTTTAGATCCGACACAAAATACTTTATCAAGCATTCCCATCACCTTAGGAGCAAGACTAAGTTGATTAGCAACGACAGTTTTAATTGCTGCTGGCATTGGATAAGAGGGATTTACTTTAGCAAATTCCATTGCCTTAAATGCAGCCATTCCATCACCAATAGATTTTGATAACTTATCATTTAATGATCCAGTTGCTTTATTAACAAATACATTCATAGAACGACTCATTACCTTTGCACTATTTCTAATTTCACTTGTCATATCTAAGTTTAACCCAGATGCTAAACTACTGAAATTACCAACACTTACATTACTAAGTGCACCACTAAGTTCTCCAGTAGCAGCATCAAGTGCACCACTAAGTTCTCCAGTAGCAGCATCAAGTGCACCACTAAGTTCTCCAGTAGCAGCACTAAGTGCACCACTAAGTTGGGCCGTGGGTATCGTCGGTATCTGAAACGCAGGTCCTTGAATCTTATTAAATAAATTAGTCATATGTGCTTCCATCTTATCAAAGGTAGTATCTCTACATGGATTAGGTGGAATAATTATTTTTCCAGTCGTATTAGAATCTGATTTATTACACTCTTCTGCTGCTCTTATAAAAGCCTTTCTTTTTTCCTGCTCTTCTTCAGAAAGTTCATCTAAGGGTTTAGGGTTTACACCTTTTAATTCTTCAGGATATTTGTCCTTATATTCTTTGATTACATTTTGTAATTTTTCATCACGAGGATTTGCCTCTATTAAATCTTTTACTGCCTCACTAGTTTCTGCATCCATTTCTACAGGTGCAGTTGTTTTCTCTACCTCAACTACCCTGTCTAATTCTTCTGTTGGTACTTCTTCGGGTGTGTTAATTTGTTCTTTAAAACTTTGAGGATTATTTGCAACTTTATCTTCAAGGGCTTCCCTAATAACATTATTGAGTTCTGACGCTTCATTCTCAGCCTTCATTTGTGCCATGAGGGCCTTACCATCAACCTTCTTTGACGCATATACTTTTGTATCTCCTTCAGTCCTCGAAGGCCAATCTTCAACAACCTCTATATTATCAAGGATCTCTTGTGATGATACAACAGGAATGTTTTTATCTTGAGATTGATTTACAACCGAATTAACAACAGGTGTTTCATCTCTTAATACAGTGGTATCAGATGTACCAGATCTTGCAATATTTAAATCAGTTTGCAGATTATTAATCTTTTGGTAATTAAAGTAATTTTGACGATCTCTGTCATCCAAGGCAGCCCATTCCTGATTAGTCAATCCACCTTGTGGTTTATCAGGATCGATTCCTTTCTTCCTTAATTGTCTTTCTCGTATTGATGACATAATAATATCCTCCTAGTTAATATTTATTGACCATATTTTGCAACTTTTTCTGCATTAGTTAGATTAACAAACGTATTATATTCCTCAAAAGAAACTACTTTACCATTAATATATGGAGTCCCAGTCTTCATATCAAACGAAGCAGATACATTTCTTTGTCTTGTGATTGAGTCTTTTTTAATCACAGTTCCTATTTCTGGTATAGGTCTTGGTTTAGGACTTGGTGTTGGTTCAGGTGTTGGTGTTGGTTCAGGTGTTGGTTCAGGTCTTGGTTTAGGACTTGGTGTTGATGTAGTATTAGATGTAGTATTAGATGTAGTATTAAACCTACCTTGCATCTCTGCCTTCTTCATTTCCCTACTAAGCAAATTACGATCTCTGGAACTCAAGTTATTATATTCCTGAGTAGTCAATCCACCTTGTAGTTTAGTAACATCGATTCCTTTATTATTTAAGTATTTTTCTGACACACTTACTTTTCGTGTTGGTTTAGGACTTGGTGTTGGTTCAGAAGTTCCACCTCTATCTAATTTTGGTGCAGTTCGTTCACCAGGATCCCCAGTTACTCTATCTAATTTTGGTGCCGTTCTTTCACTCCCAACAGTATCGGTAGGAGTACTATCAGTACTAGTTGGTACATTAACCATTTCATTAACATTACTACTTATTGGACCTAGTATACCTGTACCAGTCTTTGCTTTTTTTATAGCAAGATTCTCATTTAATCTTTCTGAAAGATCTGGGGCTACACTACTAAGTTTATCACTAAGTTGGTCAGTAGCACCACTAAGTTTTTCAGTCACACCACCAAGTGAACCACTAAGTTGGTCAGTAGCATCACTAAGTTGCTCAGTAGCACCATCAAGTGCACCACTAAGTTGCTCAGTAGCACCATCAAGTGCACCACTAAGTTCATCACCAAGTTGATCACTAACTCCACTAAGTTTTTCACCTAAAGAATTTAATGCTTCTGGTTTAGGAATAGCACCTAAAGTTGGAATATCAGGCAACCCACTTTTTAATAATCCTTCAATATTAGGTTTATTTTTAGTTTTTGGAGATGTAGTAGCTTTAGGACTACAAGGACCATGAGCTTCAGAACTTTCTTGTCTATCAAATAAACCAGCAGCGTGAGTTGATCCAACAAATCCACTTTTAGCTTCGAATCTACCTTTTCCATATTTAATACCTTTAGTTCTTCCTAAAATATTCATAATGACAGGATTTTGTCTTCTATCACCGTCTAAGAATTTTCCCATAACAACATCTCCTCCTGATATTGCAGGAGGTTTTTGTCTATTTCCAGCACCACTTCCATCAGAAACCCCAAGAGCAACAATGGCAAAAACAATATCTTCATCTTTTATTGAGTCATCAGAAGGATGATTCCCCATGATTGCAACTCTATACCTCCAACCAAATCCAGCATCACCATTAATTTGATTTTTTTGAGACTTATATGGTAAAACCATACCAATCCATTCATTGGTACTCAATCCATAAAAGTCTAGATCAGATGTATTAGCCATTATTCTCTACCACCTCCCCCTTTTATCAAGATTAGTCAATCCACCTGTCATAAAATCAACAGCTCCAGTAACACCTCTCATAAAACCTTGTGGTTTTTCCCCAGATGTATTTTTGGAAAAATGTAACCCATAAGAATCACGAATTAACGTCAATGAAGTAACCGACTTCTCTGCCTCAAAATAATGACAAAGAGATTGAATTATATAATGACCACTTGCTTTTTGATCAGGACCTTGCTCCTTCTTCTCAGTTATATCCTCAATCTCAATACGTATAACATCTCCTGCTTCCAAATCAGTATTGCAAGGAATTGTTATAGAATGAGATTGAGAAAATAATAGATTATATCTGGTAGTTGCAGCAGCATAATAGAGTTCTGGACTATTATTTGGATCAATATTTTCTTTCTCACCACCAATATTTAACACAGCAGTCTGAACTCTATGAAATTTCTTACCTTCCTTAAAATTTTCATCTAGAATACTTGGAATATCTGGTGTCTTACCTAAAGTGGAAAATTTAGGATTTTTAAATAATTTTGGTTCTGCTACTGTAATATCAATTTCAGTAAACGCATATGTTTGAGGATTAAAAAAGATAGTCTTATTCGCATACACACCAGATCTAATCTGTTTTGTAAGATTTTGATCTTTTTTTACAGTTAATGAATTTATTTTATAATCATTCTTATCATCCCTTGTTTGTTGTGAGGCCTGAACCTTACCATCATAGAAGTATGTTTTCTCATATGGTTTAGCATTAATAATACTATCTGCAGAAACATAATTAAAACCACTCTTAGTCTCAAATGCAAAATAACCAGGATTTGCCGTATTTTTAGGTATAGTCTGCTTTGCCAACATAGCAATCAAATCAAAAGGTCTCTTCGTCATTCCAGAAAATGAATAAGAATTACTAGAGTCATCAACATTAATGTTACTATCATCAAGTCCTAAATTGGATTTAAGAATATTCTTTACAGATGTTGAAATTTTTCCTCTATAACATGCTGTAACTCTTTCTGTATTATTCACCCACCCAAGTTTTGATACCAATCTCAATTGAATAATTTCTGAATTAGATTTTTTATCTATTACCTGAACCTCATTGACATATAATCTCTTATAGGCATCCTTTTTAGATGAAAAATCTAGACCCTTTCCTATGGTATCCTTAATTTTAAAGAAAACTTCACAACCAACCTCAAGAGGAAGAGAAGTATGTAAAGAACCCGTTCTTTCTTGAGTATCTTCTTGAGATGTAGCAGCAGCAGATGTTGATACAATAGTTACTATACCAGTTACAAAAGGTGATAATATATTTTCATAATAATAAATGTTTCCGACTCTAAATTGTGCCGCATATATATCCACTTCATTTTTACCATCGGCAGATCTTATCTTAAAGACCTCATATATTGATCCTTGTACTGACATTAGGGTAACCTCTGATTTTCTGAATTATTTGATGAGGCAAATGGGTCAGGAGTTTCTAATATCTGACCAGAAGATCCTGTACCATTACCTGTAGACTTAGAAACTTCTATAGGAACAATAACAGTATTGACATTTTTCTTTTTACCATTACCCTTTAAATCCTGAGAAACCTTTTTAATTTTACTTATTGCAGTACTAGCAGATTGTAAAGGGAGTTTCCTCTTCTTCTCTTCATCACCCTCACCCTTCTTCTCACCGTTTACAAGACCTTTAGGACTTACTCCTGAAAGAGGTGAAGATGATGTGGGAGAACTATCAGATCCTCCTTCATCTTTAGGTTCAAGATCTGGAGTCTCAGTTTCTGGACTAGAAATTTCTGCTGTATCATTATCAGGTTCCTCTAAATCAACATTCTCTTCTTCTGTTTCATTTATAACTATTTCCTCACCATCCGCATTTACTGCACTAAATTCTTGCTCTTCACCACCAACCTTCTTTTTAGTTTTATCATCCTTATTAATACCAAAGACTTTAAGTAGTGGTTTTAAAAACCAAAAAACAAGTCCAAAGGCTTTTTTAAGTGCTCCCCAAGCAAACGATAAAATTGGTTTTGCAATATCCCAAGCACTCTTTAAAGATTTTATGATTGTTGGCAATTTAGTCACAACCCATCCCATCGCAAGAGTTCCAAAAAAATTCATTATCCTACTTCCAATAGGCATAACCATACCCTTTACATTTCCAAGTATAGATCTCATAGGGCCTTTACCCTTAGATTCGACTTTTTTTTCAGCAAATGATCTTTCATTTTGTAATGATTGACGACGCTGTAAGACTGCCTTTCTAAGTTTTAATCTATTCACAGTAGAAGTACGTTCGACTAAAACACTTCGAATATTTACAGCAGTAATCTTTAATTGTTTAGTTTGTGATATGCCCATTAATCAGTTATCCCCACCTGCTCTTTTGTAAATTCTGTGTAAGTGTTAGAAAGATCTTCAGATCCAACATTAGGAGTAGAATCTCCACCAACATTTCCACCATTAACTGCAGCATCAGCTCTATCACCAAGTTTCACTGTATCCATAACTGTGGTCGTATCACCTTCCTCAGGAGGTGTAAGATCTGTAGACTGAATATCTTTACTAAAATTCATCTTAGATGCTTGATCAGCAACACTAGTATATTCATTAACAACTTTGTCAATCTCTCCTTCTTTAGGAGCACCCTTCTTCGTAGATTTTCCACTAAAAATCAAATCATATATGGCACCACCCAGTGCATCACCACCCATACCTCCAAGCCAACCACCAAGAGCAGTTCCAACAATAGGAATTGGAATTAATGTTCCTATAAGACCACCTAACCATAATCCTAAACCAGCACCAATTGCTTTAAATGCTGCTTTTCCTATGGGTTCTTTAAATACAAAAACATTTAGAGCAAAGTCAATTAATGCTCCGATAAGTGGAATCTTCTTTACAACAGGACTAATAAATTTCTTTGCAAATTTTAAAAGTGTTTTAGTACCACCTTTACCAAGAAGACCCGTTACTCCCTTTCTTGCTAAATTTGTTACTGCACTTCTTGCAAATTTTCCACCTAAACCTTTAACTGCATCCTTACCAAATCTTTGTTGAGCCTTTTCAAGTCCATGTCTTCGTATATATCTCCTCATCGTTTTGTTCATCTTGAGTTTTGCCTTTTTAGACAGTCCACCAAGAGGAGGTGTCTTTTTCGGCATTAAAGCTCTCATCGCTTTACTAATTAATAACTGAGGACCGAATACCATCCCAAGAAATCCAGGAACTATGAGTTTAGAACCATGCTTTTCTAAGAAATTAAAGAATGATTGTACTTTTCCTTTATTATTACTCATCCATTTAAGTGCTTTATTAGCAAGCCATCCCTTTGCTAATGTACCAAAGAAACCAAATATTTTACTAAAAATACCTTGTACAGGTTTAGTGACCTTATCAAATGCCTTTCCTACAGTATTACTAAATTTCTTTACAGATTCTACCGAAGACTCTGCTTCAGTTCTTCTACTCGAATCAGTTCCCGCCCTCATCGATGCTATTTCTGATTTCTCTTGAGATATCCTATTTGCAAAATCAAGTGACAATGCATCACCAATATCCTTTAATATTGAATTTACTTCTGCTAATGATTGATCATTCTTCCTTATCTGAAGAATTCTTTTAATAGTACTGATCTTTTTCTCATTATTAGCAACTCTTTTCTCTAAATTATTATCCTGTGCAGAATCAGAATCATTTTCCCTCACTGCCAAATCAAGACTATCTGCAATATCAGGTTCCTTAGAAGCAAAAGGACTAGAACCTGCACCTATTTTTGCTCCTGATTTTTGAATTGGAGCAAGAGCACTTGAACTTGCATTTATTTTTCTCTTAGATGCTCTAAATGCTGCTATTCTTTCACCACTAGATAAGTATTCACCACTAGCAGTAGTTCCAGAACTCCATATAGGTTCCTTACCTATTTTCTGAGGTCTGGGTTTACCAATACTAGAAGCAACATTACGCATTCCAGCCCTAGCAGTACCTTTTAGAGCACTTCTACCAACATTTACCATAGCACCTTTTGTTCCCGACTTTACAATCGATGATGATGCTACTCTAACTAGTGCTCCCCATGCCATCTTATTTTAAATTCCTCCTTTTTGCTGATGTTTTAAGTTTTCTTCTTCAATATATTGCTGTAGAAGTGAGACATAAATTTCCCTTTCCCAAGGTATCATGTTTTCTAACTCCGTTAAGCTATATTTATGATGTTGCATGAGGGCAAAATTTGTCCGATAAAAATTCTCTAGACTCTCATGAGCTAGAGCTAACTGAAAAAAGATGCTAATCCCTCCAATACAACTGTACTTTCTACTTTTGTCTCAGGATTGGTCACTTTAATATTATGAGTCAATTTTGGCATAGTAGAAAAAAAGTTTTCTACTTCCTTAAATTGCTTAGAGTTCATAGATTCGACAAAATCTTTCAATTCCTTTTTTGTACATTCAGAAGCTTCCCATGCTTCATCTTGGTTATATACTTGTCCTATACAAGTCATAATAACCTCTAAGGATTGATCAACCTGACTCTGATCAGTATTAGTATCAAAATTAGTCTCAATAAATTGACTAAGAGAAGGGTAATTCATCTGAATAGATAAATTATCATCTAATTTAATAATATTAGTGTGTTCTGGATCCCTTTGAATCTTGATAGAATCAATGTCAATTTCCATTTGAACCTGTGTTTTTCCATCATCTGGACAGGTTACATTGACTTCGACAGTCTCACCAACAGATTTTGCACGAACATTTAAAAACAAATATTCTATGTCAAAAGTTGCTAGTTTATCAATTTTAATGCCTCTACTTAAAATGCAAGTACTAAGAACATCTTTGATTGCAGTAGTAATTTGCTTTGTATCCTCAGATTCCAATGCCATGATTAGAATCTTTTCTTCCCGAACTAAAAAAGGTCTATATTTAACTTTTTTACCACTAGAAGGTAATACCAACTCATAAGTAGGTGCAGAAATTTTTGGTAATGGCATAATAAATTATAACAATTCGTATAGTATATATGGAGCTTTATTTGACAATATAACGGTCATATGCAAATTGAACCGTGACCTTTGTTAAATCAGCACTTCCATACTGAACAGGTATGGATGTCATACCCTTAGGAAATGCATTTATAAATTCATAGGTTAAACTTGTAGCAGCAGATGCGTTAGGAGCATGACCATAACTTTTTTCAAATTTAGAAATTTGCAGTACACCACATTTATATCCAACCTTTCCACCATTCATCGGATAATTAAACCTTCTGTAATAATTTTGATTTTTAATACCACCTGTACTATTATCAACTCCAGAAATATAATCCATCCAACCCTCAAAGAATTTTAATGTATTATAATTTTGATCGACATAGAAAGTAAAATCACTGTCTATGTATATTCTTGTATGTGCAAACTGTTGATTAATCCCATGAAAATTATCTTTTACTTCTGATGTAGCAAATGAACTCGTCGGCAAAGTTGCTTCAGAACACATTATTCCAACATCCCTACCTGAAGCATAATTATTAGGAATATTATAAGCTCTACCCAAATATCCTGCTAAATCTCCAGTAATTCCAGATATGTTGACTTGATATTGGTTATTCAAAGACAACTTACTAATGTCCATTTTAGTAAGTGTACTCATCTTAAAATTTTGAATAAGACCTGCCACTCTAAATACCTTATATTAATATTATATTATAAAGTATTTAGATGTCTTATAAAGGAAGATATCAACCGAATAATCCATTAAAGTATAAAGGTAACTTTCGGAATATCATTTACCGTTCTCTATGGGAACTCAAATTCATGAAATATTGTGATAGTAATCCCAATATTTTAGAATGGGGAAGTGAGGAGTTTTGTCTGCCATATAGATCTCCATTAGACAATAAGATTCATAGATACTTTCCAGATTTCTATATTAAAGTGAAAGAAAATACAGGACACATAAAAAAATATATTATCGAAGTAAAACCAAAAAGACAATGTATGGAACCCAAACCACAAAAAAAGAAAACACGAACATATATTTACGAAGTTCGTGAATATGCAAAAAATCAAGCAAAATGGAAGGCAGCTGAAGAATATTGTCTTGATAGAGGATATGAATTTAAAGTGTTGACAGAAAAAGAATTAGGTATTGGAAGATGAGTAGAATAAGAACCGTAAGAGATAATTTAATTGGAACCGAAGATCCAGATGATTTAATGATAGAACTAATGGATGCACTTGGTAGTAGTGAATCGTCACGTCCAGATGTAGGAAAATATTATATTTTTGTATACGCACCCAAAACCCCCAATCTTCGTTATGATCAAAATCCACTAGTTGCGGTCACACAAATTTTTCCATGGGGATTTCGTGGTGTAAATTTTCATTGGAATGAGTATCGTCAATATACATGGGGTGAAGTCGTTGGCCAAATATATGAAGTCTTCTCTGAAGAACTAAATGATATTGATGGAATACCTTTCCAAAAATTTCGTCTAAATAACTAAATAAGAAATAATATCGTCTAGAATGGCAAATAGAGATCGCAAAGGAGCAGATGCTAGAGAAGGCTATAGGAACCAATCGTGGGATTTCTGGGGATGGGTACCTGACGATTGGAGTGGTAGCGATCATGATAAACTGGCTAAGGATGCAGTAACTGGTAAAACTATAAGTGTACATGAAGCAAAAGAACAAAAAAAGAATCTTAGTGAAATTACTAGAAGACCACCAAAGAAAGGAGCTGCCGAAGCACTACCAGGAGATCTAAGATATCCATATGGTCTCATTGATAGTACAATGGATTTCATCAGATTTACAGTCTGTAAATATAAAAGATCTAATAAAAATGACAAAGATAAATCAAGTAGTCTTGTTGCCAGAGATGATATAGACCTAAAAGGTACAGAGTTAGGAAGTATTCTTCTTCCCATACCAGCACAACTTAGTGATACAAATACTGCAAACTATGGTCCCAGTAATATGAACTTCATGCAAGAAGCAACAGTAAATGCTAGTATGGGTTTAGTAGCTCAAGAAGGAGGAACTGGAGTAGGAAAAGAAGTTAATAGAATGGTTGAAACATTGACTGGTAAAAAAGGAAAAGATGCAGTCACTAGTTTTATTACTGCACAAGCAGTTAATTCCATCGGTGGAAATCTAAGTCCTGGTCAAGTTTTAGCAAGAGGAACTGGTGCCGTCATAAATCCAAATATGGAATTATTATTCTCAGGTCCATCATTGAGAAATTTTTCATATTCATTTAAAATGACACCAAGATTTGAGAAAGAGGCACATAAGGTTAGAACTATTATTAAAGCATTTAAAAGAAATATGGCTCCGAAAGGTGCAGGTGGAGATTTCTTAAAAACACCTAATATATTCCAGATTGAATATCTATATCAAGGAAAAGCACATCCATATTTAAATAGAATTAAACTATGTGCTCTGACAAATGTGGCAACAAATTATACGGGAGATGGAACATATGCGACTTATGGTGATGGTTCTCCAATTTCCATACAATTAAGTCTTACATTCTCAGAACTCACACCAATATTTAATGAGGATTATCTTGCTTATGATGTCGATACAGATGGAGTAGGTTACTAAAATGGGATATTTCAGAGAACTACCAAACGTAGAATATCAATCTTTTCTATCAGATAGTCTTTCATCACAAAGTTATCTGACGGTTAAGAACTTATTCAGAAGAAACAAACTACGTGATGATTTACAAAATGTCTTCACAATCTTCGATAAGTATGAAATTGTAGAAGGTGCAAGACCTGATACTGTGGCAGAAGAATATTATGGTGACTCAGAATTAGATTGGGTTGTTTTAATTACTGCTGGTATTATTAATGTAAGAGATGAATGGCCTCTTTCAAATAGAGAATTATATAATTATGCACATGAAATTCATGGTAATAATTTAAATTCTGTAAGATATTACAGAACAACAGAAGTTAAAGACGCTGAAGGAAGATTAATACTTCCTGCGGGTAAAGTGGTTGATGGTAATTTTACAATACCAAAACCAGATACTTCCAACGAAGAAACAGCAACTTTAAATCCAGTGATCGGTGTCACTAACTGGGAATATGAAGTTCTAAAAAATAACAAAAAATCATCAATATATCTACTTAAAATAAATTATTTACAACAATTCTTAAATGATATGAGAGATATTATGGTATATCAAAAATCTTCTGAAAGGATTAATGATAGATTAATACGAACGGAAAATACAAGAGTTTCTATGCCAGTATAAAAAAAGGGGGTCGTGAGACCCCCTTTCTTGTGTTATTCTGCAGCTAATTGCTGAAAGTATGATAGTGCATCATCTTCATCATCAGTGCTAGAACTAGGTGTAGAAACAGCAGCAGTAACTAATTGTTCTGCAGAACCACGTTCTTCTTCATCTGCTACTTCAGGATCTTGACGTACTTGTGCTTTATTGCCAAGAACATAACCAAGACGCTTCTTCAGTTCATCATAAGATTTAAACTGATCTGCAGCAACAAACTCTTGAAGAGAATTTTCTTTCTTCCAGAGTCCTTCGAGTGCATCATCGTCATCTAATAGAGGACTTTGAGCAGCAAACTCAGAAGAGTCATAGTTTCTGTAACCAGCAACGTTCTTTGCTTTTAACTTAAAG
>Ga0115011_10002859_pt1 | contig 11856 bp, 8 predicted proteins | sample TroAtlMetagenome_2_FD_88705 | JGI IMG/M metagenome (GOLD analysis project Ga0115011, IMG submission 88705) | Marine eukaryotic phytoplankton communities from Atlantic Ocean - Tropical Atlantic ANT8 Metagenome | ecosystem: Environmental > Aquatic > Marine > Oceanic | place: Tropical Atlantic... | reverse complement strand
TGGTGGGGCTCCAAATCGCCAGGAGCGGTTCCAAATTGGGATGGGTTGGAATTCATGACCAGATAGGTTGTGTTGAACAGATTATTAATTAGCGTCCATACTTTTAGCAGCACAGTTTTAATACACCGTTCGGCTGGAATACCCTCCTATTTTCAGTCACTCTCTCTGGCAGGTGACCAATGGAAAAAACACTATTTGAGAAAATCTGTGACAAGGAGATCCCGGCTGAAATTGTTTATGAGGACGACCATGTGGTGGCGTTTCGGGATATCGACCCGAAGGCTCCGACGCATGTGCTGGTGATCCCGCGCAAAGCCATTCCGCGCATCAACGAGGCCCAATTGGAGGATCAAAAACTGTTGGGCCACTTACTGCTCAAAGCGGCGGATGTGGCTCGTTCGCTTGGCCTGGGCGAAGACGGGTTTCGGCTTGTACTGAACAACGGAAGGGACGCAGGCGAGACCGTGCCACATCTACACTGCCACATTCTCGGAGGGCGTAAGATGGATTGGCCACCGGGTTGAGATTGGGAAAGGCCACGATTTCCCTTGTCAAAAAAAAACGCCCCTAGCCAATTAGGCTGGGGCGTGCTGTGAAATTTGGCTGGCTGATCAGGCCTTCTTCTTCTTGCCCTTCCCTTTTTTTGCAGAAGGCGGGTTGGCGATCTTGCTGGCAATCAGCAATCGTTTTTTGCCTTTGCCTTCGAACTTGCCGGTCACTGCAACGGCGATTTTGTCGCCATCGCAGATTTTTTTGTGAAACGCCTTGGTGACGGCGTCGTTCTTGAGCAAGACGACTCGAGTGACTTCCTTGCCATCCTTGCCCTTCCGCTTGACCTGTAAAGCGGCCTGGCATACGTCGGTTTTCTTGAGCGTGCACTTGCCACACATGATAGTGCCCTTAACAGTGCGCTCTTTTGCCGCGTTACCGGTCTTGGCTGCTTTTTTGTTTTTCTCTTCCGCGTTTGCGGAGAACATTGCCACCGAGATGGCAACCGTCGTGAGGATTAATTTAAACGATTTCATTTTTCTGTGCCTTTCAGCTTTAGTTTATAACAAACTTGTCTTCCGACAAAGCTTGGCGTTGGGATATTCAATAAGATTTCACTTTTTTTTACCGATAGCCGCGTCGAAACGCTTTTTTAGATCATTTAAATCATTGGTTAGCTTAGAGTTGGACTGTTTTAAATTAGTGACTTCTTGGCGAAGATTTTTGAAATCGTCAACTGGTTTGCGACCGGCACGGAGTTTCTCGACCGCCCGCTCAGCGGCTTTTCGAGCGGGGTCCTCCTTGGCTGCACTAGTGAACTTATCCAGTACAGCAATGGCCCTTGGATCGCCCAGTTGGCCAAGCGCGTCTATGGAAGCCAAGGCGACTCGGCGCTTGGGATTGTTCACGTGGCCGATGAGGAACTCACGGATGCGGGTCCTGTTTTTTTGGTTTCGCCCCAGGTAGCCAAGCGCTCGCAGGCCTGAGGCGTATCCGTTGGTGGTGAATTTTTTACCGTCGTTTTCCAGTGCATCGCGAATTTTGGCGATATTCGCTGGGTTGTCCTGCTTTCGGAGCGCACTCACGGCGGCATCGGCAAGCTGGTGCCGGAACGAATTGGAATCAAGCGCCTGGTTAATGAACTTGCGCGCCACCTTGTCGTTGTAGCCGGTTAGTCCGTTGATGATACGCGAGCGGATGGCCGGGTTCTTCTCCTTGGCTAGGCTCTGCTTGAGAGCGGCCAAGGCGGCCGGTTTGTAGTGGCTGGCGATGTTGGAGATCACCTGCTGGCGCACTTTGGCGTTTGGCTGGTCGGTCGAGTCAGTCAGCGCGGCCAGTGCGTCGTCACCACCAATGCCACGCAGCGCCTTGGAAGCGGCTATTCGCACGGCGTAAAATGAGTCGTTTTGCAGCGCGTGTTTCAGTTTCTCGCGGGTGGTTTTGTCCTTGCGCTTGGCCAAGATCTCGACAGCCTGCAGACGGCCAAGCGCCTCGCTATCATCAGCCAACTGCGCATGCAGCAGTGCCGTCGATGGAGTGAAGCTGAACTTGGCCAGGAGCGTCACATCGGGGTCGATAAGGACGATCGAGGGAGCCTTGGCCAAGGGGAAATAGAAGTCTTCGGCTGTTTTGGTGATCTGCAATTTGAGATCGACGATTTGTCCATCGACCTTGAATCGAATCGGCAGCGGCACGTGGAACAGCATGACGTTCGCGTCAACCTTTTGAGTCTGCTGCACGCTGAGCTTAGCCAGCTTAGTTTTCTCGTCCCACGAATAGCTTATTTTCAACTCGGGATGGTGCGCGTGAAAGACGTACTGGTCGAAGAACCGGTCGAATGACTGGCCAGAGATTTTCTCGATAATCGAGCGCAAATCCTCGGTGACGACGTTCCCGTGTTTGTGTTTCTCGAGGTAGGTGCGGACGCATTTACGGAACAGCTCAGGGCCAAGCTGTGAGCGCAGCATATGCAGCACCCAGCTTCCCTTGGAATAGGACATAAATCCGTATTTTCTGAACATTTCCTCTGGAGTGTTGTATTTGCGGTTGACCATTGCAGTAGTGTCACCGTTGCGGCTCGTAAGGCTCTTACGATCGCGGTAAAGGCCGTAGCGCATCTCATCGAGACCGTCCTTGTTGCCAGCGAACAGGTGCGTATAGTAGGTGGCAAATCCCTCGTTGAGCCAGAGTTGGCTCCAGTCCTTGCAGGTGACAAGGTCACCGAACCATTGGTGTGCTAGTTCGTGCGCCATCAACCCCTGACTGCTACGGATGTTTTCCGTCTCACTGCTGAAAAGTGTTGAGGCGTTGAGCGTGCTGATACTGGTGTTCTCCATGCCGCCCCAGTGGAAGTCCTGCACGGTGACCTGATCGTACTTGGCCCAAGGGTAGGGTACGCCGATTTCATTTTCAAAAAACTCCATGCACGCTTTGGTATCGCGAAATGAGTTGATGGCGTTGGCGAAGTCAGACGGCGCGGTCCAGAATGACATCGACAAGTCGCCGTGCTTCTCTTCAATGCGCTTGAAGTGTCCGGCGATAAGCGTGATGAGGTAATTGACGTGCGGCTTGTCCTGACTCCACTTGACGATGCGTAGGCCAGAGTCGGCATCGACTGAGTCGCTGACCTTGCTGCCGTTGGAAAGGACGACCATCGCCTCGGGCACTCTGCAGGTCATCGTCGAGGTGAAAAACTCGTTGGGCGCGTCAAAGCAAGGGAACCAGTGCCGCGCTTCGATCGGTTCGCCCTGCGTCCAAATGTGTGTGTCGCCGGCGTTGTAGCCCATTTCTGGCGTACGAAAGTAGAGTCCCTTTTTCGGCTCAGCCTCGTAGGTGACCATGAGCTTGGCCTGCTCGTCCACCGCGATCGGCTTGGTAAAAGTCACAATCAATGCCCTATCGGTGTTCTGCCAGGCAGCGATCTCCGAACTGCCAGCGGTGACTTTACTGATCTCGAGGTCGTGCGCGTCGAGTCTCAGTTGGCCAAGCGGCTTGAGGATCGGCTTAAACGTGAACGTGGCGGTGCCGGCGACGCGGCGATTCTTGAAGTCCGGCGTGACGTCGAGGTCGAACTGCTCGATGTCCACAGCACGGTCAGGCGCGTAGCGTTGGGACGCCGAGTCGATGCTGGACCAAATACTCGCGGCGTGGCCGCACTGGAGTCCGTGAACGTGTTCCGCCTTGGTGAATCGCGTTAAACCAAGCGACATAAACGCGGCAGCTATAATTAGGATGGTTCGTTTCATCTGATCAATCGAAAGGCGAGGGTAGGGAACCTGACCCCTGGTGCGAAAGAAAAAAAGATTGGCTTGCGGTTTAAATTGGTAAGCCAGACTTCCGTGTCTACGAATAGCTAAGAAGCGACAACAACGAGTCACTGTATGTGCGGGTCTACGCGCTGGCAGCGTTCGTAAACTTGAACTGCAATATTAACCAACTGGCAAAGTCGCTAAAGGCTAGAAGCGTTGATGAAACCAAACCAACCGCCTAAAAAAGATCCCTTCCAAGGAATCATCAGACCGCCTAGACCCGCAGGCTTCGTCAACTCGTGGAAGACCTAAACGGCTCAAGGTCTTGAGCCTCACTTTCTCGGTGCTGTTTATGAATGATGGCAGATGGCAGGCACAGATGCGGTTGGCTTCTGCGACCCAGAAAGCCAGACGATTGGTCTTGCGGGAACTCAGTCCGATGACTCAATGCAGGACACGTTCCTGCATGAAGTGTTCCACGCCATCGTGCACGTGATGGACTTGAAGGAAACCGAGACGGAAGAAAACTACGTTCGCCGTCTGGCGACGGGATTGTGCACAGTCTGGAACCACAACGCTGCGGCTTTCAAGTGGTGGAGCGGGTTGGTTTAGTTGCCAGCAGCTTTCAATTCATCATTCGCACCCAATTTGTTTCTGAGTCAGGCTGTTGATGTATTCCTCAAGGTTGGTGAATCCATCAAAATTTCTGTCCTCGTTTCTGTCCTCAGCATCATTTGGGTTTAATCCATTTGTTGTTTCCCATTCATCAGCCATGCCATCTTTATCACGATCAGCTAGAGCAGGAAAAGAATTTAGGATTGGCCACCCACCAACTTCATCCTGTGAATCAGGGACATTACCTTCACCCTTTTTCACCTCACTTATTATTCGCTGATCACATGCGTCCCTACGCTTAGATGCGCCGGCATATTTTAATACTTTGCTATACGCAACTTTAGCTGTATCTGTCGCAGGTTTATCATCACCATGAACCAGCTCACCCGGCAATTCCCATTCTTCCTGGCTTGAACTCATGTACTTATCACCATCTTGTAAATATTTTATTGAAGAATAATTATCATCTGTCCAACTTTGATTCCAGGTGAAAATATTGCCGGATGTAAATCCGGTTGGTTTTGGTCCTTTACCCGGCTTTGCTTTTATCCTCATTGGAAGATCACCCGTATCAGTATCCGGACCATTTTTATAGTAATTATTGATTATATTACGTTGGCCACTTCCCAGGTTTGTAGTGCCACCTGCATTGTAAATTAGGTTATTGCGGAAATCTATGATTACATCTTTAGGCGTGAGATCACTTCCTCCCATGCTGGGATGTCTATCATGAGTAGAGTGAAGCAAGTTATGATGAAGGCTTATATTTTTTGTCGTCCCCCTGAAAGACCCAAGCTTTGAATGAGGCATCTTTTTATAGTGAATGCTATCGTGCAAAGTTTCACCATAAATTGACCATTGCAAAGTAAAATGCCCTCCTCCCCGGTTATCATGAATAGCATCAATACCCCATCCCGCAGAAATGTGATCAAAAATAACATCAGAGATATTTGAACTTGTGATGCAATCAGCGCCGCTGGAAGAGCCCTTATTTTGATCGCCCATCCTAAGCCTGATATACCTCATGATGATATTATTTACATCTGCAAGTTTAAGGCCATAATCCTTTAAGCAAATACCATCCCCAGGGGCAGTTTGACCGGCAATGGTAAGATTTGAATTCGTAACTTTTATAGCATCTTTAAGCTCTATAGTTCCTGATACCGAAAACACAATGGTCCTTGGCCCGTTCATATTCTCAATACCGTAACGCAGAGAACCAGGGTCATCATCATTTAAATTAGTAACGATATATACATCTCCTCCACGACCACCCTTGGCAAAGCGTCCGTATCCTTCAGCTCCAGGAAATGCAATCGTTCGTTGATTGGAATAGGTTGAGGCGCAACCTACCAGCACCAATGCTGTGATTGTTGTGAGTAAAAGGTGTTTCATTTTCCTTCAGCTTTCAATTCTTTCCCCGTCTTGCCGCCGTGTTTGCCTAGGAGGTTTCAATGAACGTGAATCCAACTATATGGTACCGTCTCATTCGCTGCGGAGACGGAAGAACTGCTTTGCAGCGCTTGGCCTGACGCGGGTGATGTAACGATCATCCTTCTTGGCGGTGCCACTGCCAATCTCGCTCCAGTTGACTGCTTGGCTAAGTGAATCGGTAGACTCGAGGATGAAGTTGCCTTTGGCCGGCCAGGAGAACTCGAGATCGCTGCCGGCAAAATTAACCGCCAACGGCTGTGGCTCTATCACCATTTCGCTCATTTGCGACTTGTAGAGTGTGCCAAGAGAATTGCGGATGTAGAGGCTTCCGTTGGCCAGGACCGGCACGGTGAAGCAGGATCCTGTGATGACCTTGGCCTTGGCCAGTTGCAGAAAACGGCTCGGCGACCCCTCGGCGATGTAAAGGTCACCGGTGAGGCTGAGTATGATCAGTTTGGCATCAGCAGCGGTGACAGAAGCGCAAGGAATGCTGTTTTTTGTCCACTCGGTTTCGCCGGTTTCCATGTTGATGCAGCGGACCTTGTTGCCGCGATTGGTAGTGCCATCGGCACCGTACAAATAATTGCCAATCACCACCCCGGCGTTTAAGTAGGTACGCATGTTGCCGTTCTTCCATTGGGAACTTGTGCTGGTGCCACTAAGTTCGATCAACTCGCCGTCGCGGGAGCTGGAGGTGAGGAAGATCTTGCCATTGTACAGAACTGGGTCTGCGGCATTGATGTCGCCCGATTTAAAGGACTTGGACCAGAGCTGCTTGCCCGTCGCGGCATCCACACCATAGGCGTAGCTGGGGCCGAACATGATGAATGCCTCGGTGCCGCGATGGTCGTAGGGAACGGGACTCGCATAGCCTGGTGTGCCACTGGCGGTTTTCCACTTTAGGCTGCCGTTTGTCTTACTAAGTGCGATCCCGCGTGAGCTGACATTGTAAACAACCTTATCTCCATGGATCAATGGTGAGGAGGCAAAACCCCAGGTAGGTGTCGGAAGACTGTAGAGTTGTTTTAAATCCCTGTTCCACACTACATCTCCAGTGGACGCCTTAAGACAAAACGCCTTACCAGTTTTGCTAAGGGTGTATACGTATTCGCCGTCGACGGCAGGAGTTGCACTGGGGCCACCATCGTACAGTATGGGGCTTAATGCTTCAGAATAGGAATGTCGCCACAGAATATCACCAGTCGCTTCCTTCAGGGCATAAACCGTGTCACGGTTGGATTTGTTGCCCATGGTAAATACCCGTCCATCGGCAACCGAGACGGAGGCAACCCCAGTGCCGACCGAGGCTTTCCAAAGTCGCTTGGGCCCGCTTGAGTCCCATTTCTCAAACCAGTCCGTTTCATGCGAGATACCGTTGTGGTTGGGCCCGCGCCAGTTGGGCCAATCGGCCGATTGAAGCCAGACAGCCGAGCCGAGCAGCATGGCTGTTATGAGTGTTTTCATTTTTGGATATAACATATTACCGGAAAGGTAGCCCAAAACCCCTCTGCGTCAATGGAGTAATTTTAAAGGCACACCATGGCAGCGATTGTTGTGATTAGGAGGTGTTCCATTTTCCTCCGGCGTGCAAGTGGTGGAGGGAGTTGGTTTAACTCTTCACTCGAAAAGCACTCGAAAACCGAAGTATCAACCACGGGATGCCGAACAATAGAAACGCACCCAACTTGAACGCACCCATGAGAAGATAATTGAGTATCTTCGAGTCATAGGTGAACTGTTCCATCCTGACCTCTTCGATCCCAAATATCGCACCGTGGATAATGGCAATCTCATCCCCAGCAATAACAATTCCGAATAGCCAAAGTAACAGGATACCAATGGAGATCATTAATGCCTGTAAGCAAAACTTCTCAACCGCCCGACAACAATTATTTGAAATTAGCGTTTTCATGCCCAACCGACCGTCATCATATTGATCGCAGTTTTTAATGCGTTTTAACTGTTGCCATCGAACAACAACTCTGGGGCATTTAAGTGGTGGAGTGAGTTAGTTTAGTTTCCAGCTTTCAAGTCTCTCGCCCTCTTGGCGCCATGCTTGTAGAGAAGGGCGGCGGTTTCTTCATCTCCAAACCTATCAAGCGGTGTTAAACCTTCATCATCTATCGCATTTACATTCGCACCAGCAGCCAACTGCTGTTTGATGGTCTCGATATTTCCGTCTCTTACAGCATCCATCAGCGCACGATCGGCTTGTGGGTTTTCTGATTTATTATCCCGCGCTGGTTGTACAGCTTCGGTAACAGATTCAACGGTTTGCGCTTTTGCAGGAGGTGAGGGCAGCTGCGCTGGTACTTCAGAAACGGGTTCAGCAAGTTGAACTTCTGTGGGAGTCGACTGCCGCGCTGATACTTCAGCAACGGGTACGGCGGGGTGCGATTTTGGAGTAGACGACTGCTGCGTCTCCCCACATCCCGTCAAAACCATGGCTGCGACTATAGCGATGAGTTGTGATTTCACGGTGAGCCGATCGTCATCGCAATGGTAGCAGTTTTCAAGCCGTTTTTAACTGTTGCCGCAGAACCGCTCAGCGTTCAAGTGATGGGATGAGTTGGTTTAGTTGGCGCCAGCTTTTAATTCATCACCCGTCTTACCGACGTGTTTGCGGAGGAAGTCGGCGGTTTCTGTTTGATTTTTTGTAGTTGAAACAACTGCCCAATCTAGCGATGTGCTACTATTAATATCCTGCACATTCACATTCGTACTTTCAGTCAAGTGCTGCTTCAGGGCTTGGGTGTTTCCAGTTCTGACAGTTTCTTGAATATCCACACTCGGCCCACACCTCTACAGCACAAAGACTGCGATTGTTAACAGTAAGAGGTGTTTCATTTGGCTTTAGCTTTCAATTCTGTACCCGTCTTTGTTGAAGAGTTCGGTGATTTTTGTTAGTTTGTTTCGGAATGCAATATCTAGTGGTGCTTGGTCATTCTTATTCCTATTTTACACTCCTTAGTAGATAGCTCGCTTGAGCGAACTCTGTGATACTGGGTTGGCAGCATCACAAATATAAGTTTCCCAATGTTTTTTTGTAGTTAAGGGCTCTTCTTGGCGAGGGACTCTTTCGAGTGATTTCTCTTGAAAAGTTTTTTTAAATTGGTTTCGTAAACACCGGATCCTCACTCAATCCATGGCTTTTGAGGAAGGCCTGGCAGTTGAGCTAGAGTGTTTCTAGATAGGCTATCAAGTCGCGAAGCTCATGCTTTGTGAGAATGGCGCCCACAGGAGGCATTACCGAAGTTTTTGATTCGGTGGTTTTCTTGATTGAGTTAACGGGAATCTCTCTTGTTTTGCCTTGAGGCGGAATCAGGGTCAGCATTTTTTTTGTTTGATTTCCGATACTTCCGGCAAGGAATTCACCGTTGTTTAACTCGATGACTGTAAGACCGAATCCTTCCGCGATATCAGAGTTAGGAGTAAGGAGGGAGCGGAGAAGATAATCCTTGTTTACGCGTTTTCCTATTCCTCCCAATTCAGGCCCTACCTGTTTGCCTTTACCGCCAGCGTTGTGGCACCGGACACATTGCGCAGCTACGTGGTTTTCGTAAACCAACTTCCCTTTGGCAGGTTGGCCGCCGACCAACGTTGATCGATAGGAAGCAACGGGATCCTCGGCGGACTGCCTTGATTCGTATCGGGAGATAAGTTGTTTCAGTTTTGGGGTTTGTCGTGCATTGGCTGAAGTAACCACGTCAAGCTCGAGTGCCTTGGAAAGCTCTCCCTCTAGAAGTGAGGCAAGGGAATCACTAAGAATTTCATCCCCACTGTCGCTTGTCGCGGCTCCCAACTGGGTCAGGAATGTTTGTTGAGCTGGAAGGCTCAGGGTTCTCCAGTTGTTTTTCATTTTTCTGGCGAAAGTCTTTGGTTCGATTTCTGAAAGTTTACCCACTGCAGCGACCTGGATTTCCGGATGTGTGCTTTTAAAAAGTGCGATCAGTTGATCGGATGCGTCTTGTGTTTTATTTACCTGAACAGATTGGATGGCCTGAACCCGCGCACTCAAATCCTGTGACTCAGACTTGGCGATCACGAGCAACGATTTGGCTCCCAGTTTGATCTGAAGTTTTTCACAAAGCCGAATGAGTTCGGCGAGCAATTCAGAATCGGATGCCTCGAAAAGGTCCTGGAGGTTTGCCGATATCAGTTTGCTAGCCAGGGAATCATCGCGCTTTAAAAGCTCACGCACCCGGCCCTCAACCCGGTCGACGAAGGGTCGTCGATTCCAGTCGCCCAGGCAAAGTAACGCCTCGGCTCGCATGGCACTCGGTTTGGATTGATCCAGGGCATAGGCAAGGAGGCGCTCGGCATTTACAGCCTTGCCAACCCGGAGGTTAGCGCTGAGCAGGCGCCGGGTTATAGCCTCGAACTGACTTGTGCTTGATGGCAATAAATCCGCCACGGCAGGGAGAGCTTCTGGGATCGACTCGTCATCGTGAATCGCGCTGATCGCTTCCCTCAACACCCACTCACTGGAGTCTGCTAAAAAAGATTTTACTTCCGGATTCTTTAAGCGGCGCAGCGTGGCAACGGCCGCAACCCGCACTGCAGCTGACTTATGTTTGTTTTGTGCGCTCAACTGAGCCGGTATGGCACTCCCGGCCAGTCCCATGATGGCTGCGTGGCGAAGGTAAGCGTCTCTGTCATCATTGCGTTCGAGCAACGCAATCAAGCCGGGGACGGTTGATGCCCCCCCCGCTTGGCCAAGCGCCATTGCCGCATGAAATTGGACCCGGGCATTTTCGTCATGAAGAAGATCCACCAATTTTGCATTACAAGATTTAACTTTTCTTGTCCCCGCCAGCTTGGCTGCCTGCGCACGAATCTCGAAATCAGAATCCGTAAACGGAAGTCGCTTGGCCAGGCGTTTATCCCGCTGTGAATTATCTTCAAGTTGGCCAAGGCCCCATAGTGCATGAACCCGTGCAAGCCGCTTGGCATTTGTGTTTGCTGCCACCTTCAACAGTTCCGCAAACTTGTCGCGCTTAGCCAATTCGAATTGTGCCTCAAGCCGAATTCGCTGGTCTTCGTGGGCCAGCAGGTCGACCAGGAACGCATCAGGATGAGAGCCGTAATTGCTGCGGAGCAACTCGGCAACCTGTTTCCGCTTTTCTGATCTGCGAATCGTGGGGTCGTCAACCACCCAGATGCTGCCAAGTTCGTTGGGTTGCCACTTTCCATCCCAGTTGGCCACATACATGGAGCCGTCCGGGCCGAAGTTGATGGCGCTGGCCATCATCCCAAAAAGAAAGATGTGCTCGTCCACCATCTTGAAGTAGGCGCCTTGTGGCTCGGTCTTAAATGCCGTCACTTTCTGGACCGGAAATTCACAGAGAAAAAAGGAGCCCTTGTAGCGATCATTCAACGCCGTGCCGGGATTGTACTTGAAACCTCCCGGCCCGACGGAGAATTCGCTCATGGGGGGTGTGATATACGCGGCCTGCCCCTTCCAGTGGGGGAGCCAAAGTTTTTCATCGATCCAGGGGCAGTATTCCGGGGTTTTGGTCTGCCTGGGCCAGCCCCCTTTCTTGAACTGCCAGTTTAGTCGCCACCCGGAATCGCTGCCTTCCGTGATGTAGACGAACCGCTCTCGCTCCTTCCGGATGTCTCCATCGTTGTCCACCGAGAATAGGTTTCCAAATTCGTCAAAAGCCAGTTCTTGAACATTTCGCAACCCGGTCGCATACACCTCCAGATTGCTGCCGTCCCAATTGCACCGCAACACACCTCCCGTATTGGGGTGATGAAGAAGTTTGCCCTCGCGGGTGCGTACGGAAAACCCGTTGTCGCCAACAGAGAAATACAGCTTGCCGTCCGGCCCGATGGTGAGTCCGTGTAGGTCGTGTCCATCAAAGGCGGCGTGAACCCCGAATCCATGAATGAAGACCTCTTGCTTGTCCGCATACCCGTCGTGATTCGTGTCATTCAACTTCCAGACATCCGGATAAATGGTCGCAAAGACATTGCCGCGATAGGGGAGCACACCGGCCATAACGCCAGTGATCTCCTGGTTGAACCCCTCGGAAAATACTTTGGCGACATCCGCCTTGCCGTCGTC
>Ga0115011_10002858_pt1 | contig 11858 bp, 6 predicted proteins | sample TroAtlMetagenome_2_FD_88705 | JGI IMG/M metagenome (GOLD analysis project Ga0115011, IMG submission 88705) | Marine eukaryotic phytoplankton communities from Atlantic Ocean - Tropical Atlantic ANT8 Metagenome | ecosystem: Environmental > Aquatic > Marine > Oceanic | place: Tropical Atlantic... | reverse complement strand
CTCCTTTTTCACATCTATCTCTTCCATTGATAGGATTGGGTGAGGTTGAATTTAAAAATGAGATTTATAAAACAGAAACTATTCTAAAAAAGTTTAAAATTGAAAAAATTAAACTTGAGTCTAAAGAAGGTTTAGCGTTGATAAACGGAACTCAATACATGCTTGCTTCAGTTATTTTTTCAGTTATTGATTCATTGAGATTAAGTTTTTTTGCAGACAAAATATCTAGTATTTCATTGGATGCGTTTAATTGTGATTTATCACCTTTCAATCATTTAGTTTCAAAAATTAGACCTCATGAAGGGCAATTAAATGTTTCAAAAATTATCCTTACATATTTAAAGGGTAGTCAAGTCAATGATTTAGAAAAAGAAGGAGTTCAGGACCCATATTCATTTAGGTGTATTCCTCAAGTTCACGGAGCTACTCGTGATACAATAAGTTATTGTATAAAAATTATAACAACAGAAATTAATTCAGTAACGGATAATCCGTTAATTTTTTCAAAAGAAGACAAAATAATTTCTGGAGGTAATTTTCATGGACAACCTTTAGCTTTTGCTATTGATTTTTTAAAGATCGCAATTTCAGAATTAGGAAGTATATCTGAAAGAAGAGTATTCAATTTAATGTCAGGTAAGAGAAATCTTCCATCATTTCTTTCTGATAATCCTGGATTAAACTCGGGTCTAATGATACTCCAGTATACGTCAGCAAGTTTAGTTAGCTCTAATAAACAGTATGCAAATCCTTCTAGTACTGATTCAATTACTTCATCAAATGGGCAAGAGGACCATGTAAGCATGGGAGCTAACGGTGCAAATCAGCTAAGAGATATAATCGATAGCTTGTATGATATTTTAGCGATTGAATTAATAACCGCATCACAGGCTAAAGAATACAACTCTTACAAATCATCTAATATTATTAATGAATTTATAGATGACTTTAGAAAATTAGTTCCAAAAATTACTAATGATAGAGTGTTGAGTGATGATATTAAAAAAACGGCGAATTACCTTAGAGATTACAAGATAGAAAAGCTACTTTTTTGAAGTTTTAGATTCTTTTTTATTTTGGATTTTGATAGTTAGCTCTTCATTACCTGATTTATGATCGATATTTATAGTATCTCCCTCATTAATCATAGAATTTAAAATTTCAGATGCTATTAAGTCTTCAATATGTTTTTGAATTGTTCTTTTTAGAGGTCTGGCACCATATTTTTTATCATATCCTTTCTCAGAAATGAAATCTTTAGCTTTTTTAGATAATTTGATATTATAGCCAAGCTCATCAATTCTAGAATATAACTTCGAAAGTTCAATATCAATTATTTTATAAATATCATCTTTTGAAAGTGCATTAAATACTATTATTTCATCAATTCTATTTAAAAATTCTGGTGCAAATTTTTTCTTCAACGAATTCATAATAGTTTTTCTTGTGAACGTGTCTTCTTGTGATTTTTTTGCACTTGTGCCAAATCCAACTCCAGACCCAAAATCCTGAATCTTTTTGACACCAATATTTGAAGTCATGATAATTACACAATTAGTAAAATCTATTTTTCTACCAAGACTATCTGTTAAAAACCCATCGTCTAATACTTGTAAAAGCATATTAAATACATCTGGATGCGCCTTTTCAATTTCATCAAGTAATACAACTGCATATGGTTTTCGTCTAATTTTTTCAGTTAATTGACCTCCATCTTCATAACCTACATAACCGGGAGGTGCTCCAATTAATCTGGAAATGGCAAATTTTTCCATGTATTCACTCATATCTACTCTAATAAGTGCTTCTTCACTATCAAATAATTCTTTTGCAAGAATTTTAGCTAATTGAGTTTTTCCAACACCAGTTTGGCCAAGGAAAATAAATGAACCAATAGGCTTTTTAGGATCTTTTAGACCAGCTCTATTCCTTTGAATTGATCTAACCACTTTATCGATTGCCTTATCCTGTCCAATGATACTATTCTTAACGATTGAAGTTAATTTTGATAATTTATTACTTTCAGATTGCTTTAATTTATTAAGAGGTATGCCTGTCATCATTGAGACTACGTCGGCAATACTTTCTTCATTTACAATTTCTTTATTTTTTTTACATTCTTCTTCCCATTGTTGTTGGGCAATATTAAGTTTATTCTCTATGATTTTCTCCTTATCTCTGTAACTTGCTGCTTCTTCATATTTTTGGTTTTTTACAGCATTGTTTTTATCCGATTTAATTTTTTCAAGCTCAGATTCAAGTTCAAGTATGTGTTTGGGTACATCTAAATTTGTTAAATGGACTCTTGAACCAGCTTCATCAAGTGCATCTATTGCTTTATCAGGCAAGTGTCTGTCAGTCATATATCTTGATGTAAGTTTTACACAAGCTAATAACGCTTCATCTGTGTAAATTACATTATGATGTTCTTCATACTTATCCTTTATGTTTTTTAAGATTTCTAATGTTTCCTCTTCATTTGTTTGCTCAACTATAATTTTTTGAAATCTTCTTTCTAATGCACCATCTTTTTCTATTGAATTTCTATATTCATCTAGAGTAGTAGCACCTATACATTGTATTGTTCCTCTTGCTAATGCAGGTTTAAACATATTTGACGCATCAAGACTTCCTGTTGCTCCACCAGCACCAACTATTGTATGAATTTCATCAATAAAGAGGATTACATTTGAGTTTTTTTCGAGTTCATTCATAACTGCCTTCATTCTTTCCTCAAATTGACCCCTGTATTTTGTTCCCGCTACTAAACTTGCTAAGTCAAGAGAAACAATTCGTTTGTTATATAAAACTCTTGAAACTTTCTTTTTTATAATTCTGATAGCAAGTCCTTCAGCTATTGCAGATTTTCCAACTCCAGGCTCACCAATTAATAATGGATTATTTTTCTTTCTTCTGCTTAATATCTGAGATACTCTCTGAATTTCAATTTCTCGACCAATTATAGGGTCCAACTCATCATTTTCAGCCATAGAAGTCAAATCCTTTCCAAAATTATCTAAAACAGGTGTTTTTGACTTTTTTGATGATTTGGTTTTTGTAGTTTTAATTTCCTCTGTATCAGAAGTTTCTTTTGAATCGGGAATATCATCAGTGAATTCATCTTTCCCTATAATAGATTTGTATTCGTCCTTAACAACATTGTAATTAACTTCCATATTATTAAATATCTTAGTTGTAGGATCATTTTCATTCCTTAAAATACAAAGTAATAAATGAGCAGTATTTATTATCGAGCTTTGAAACAACTTAGCTTCAAGAAAAGTTGTTTTTAATGCTCTTTCAGCCTGTCTTGTTAGATGAAGATTTTTTTTTGTCGACTCCTTAACCTCATTATCAAAATTTATAGGATTTAAGGATTCTATTTTTCTTCTAAGTTCATTTAAATCTATACCTAGAAAATTTAATATATCAATAGCTTTTCCTTCACCATTTCTGATAAGACCTAGTATTAAATGTTCGGTTCCAATAAAATCATGACCCAGTCTTAGAGCTTCTTCTTTACTGTAAGTTATTACATCTTTTACGCGAGGTGAAAAATTATCATCCATAAAAATAATTTTCATAAAAATAATCATAAAGATTTTTTAAAACAACAGTAAAATGTATTAATAATTTTTGTAGGTATAATTGTTAATAAATTTTGATTTTTAACAATGATTTTTTTTAAAATTCAACTGTGTAAATACTTATATTTGTTTATTACTATTTATATGATATAATTAAACTAATTTTTATTATGAATGATGGCGAAAAATTAATACCAATAAACATTGAAGATGAAATGAAATCTGCTTACATCGATTATTCGATGTCTGTTATTGTTTCTAGAGCTTTACCTGATGTAAGAGACGGTCTAAAACCTGTTCATAGAAGAGTATTGTACGGAATGCATGATTTAGGTGTTAAAGCATCTTCAGCACATAAAAAATCAGCTAGAATTGTTGGTGAGGTTATGGGTAAGTATCATCCACATGGTGATTCAGCCATTTATGATACAATGGTTAGGATGGCTCAAGAATGGAGTTTAAGATATATGCTTGTTGACGGACAAGGTAATTTTGGCTCTGTTGATGGTGACAGTCCTGCAGCAATGAGATATACAGAAGCTAGAATGCAGAAGATTTCTGAGGAGATGTTATCTGATATTGAAAAAGATACAGTAGATTATAAATTAAACTTTGACGATACGTTAAAGGAACCAACAGTTTTACCTACGAAAATACCAGCACTTTTAGTAAATGGTGCTTCAGGTATTGCTGTTGGTATGGCTACAAATATTCCCCCACACAATCTAACAGAGGTTATCGATGGTACACTTGAATATATCAAAGATAACTCTATAGATATCGACGGTTTAATGCAATTTGTAAAAGCTCCTGACTTTCCCACCGGAGGAATAATTCATGGATATGAGGGAGTTAAGGACGCTTTTCATACAGGTAGAGGGAAAGTTGTAATTAGAGGAAAAGCAGAAATCGAAGAAGTTGACGGAAAAGAATCTATTATTGTAACCGAAATTCCGTATCAGGTAAATAAAGCTGATATGATTAAAAAAATAGCTGACCTAGTTAATGATAAGAAATTAGAAGGTATATCCACTATAAGAGACGAATCAGACAGAAATGGAATGAGAATAGTATTCGTTTTAAAAAGAGACGCTATTCCAAATATTGTTCTTAATAAGCTTTTCAAGTATAGTCAGCTGCAATCATCATTTAGCGTTAACAGTATTGCTCTAGTAAAGGGTAGGCCCCAAATGCTAAATTTAAAAGATATGATTAAGCATTTTGTTAATCATAGACATGATGTAGTAGTAAGAAGAACAAAATTTGAATTAAAGAAAGCTGAAGATAGGTGCCATATTTTAGAAGGATTAATTATTGCATCTGATAATATTGACGATGTAATTGCTTTGATTAAAGCCTCTAAAAATGCTGAAGATGCTAGAGAAAATTTAATTAAGAAATTTAAGTTGTCAGAAATTCAAGCAAAGGCAATTGTAGAAATGAGACTAAGACAATTAACTGGCTTAGAACAAGATAAATTAAGAAATGAATATGAGGATATTAAGAAATTAATCGAAGATTTAAAAGATATACTTTCCGATGAAGACAGAAGGATGAAAATAATTTCTGAGGAATTAATTGAGATTAGAGAAAAGTATGGTGATGAAAGAAGATCTGTAATCGAATATTCTGGAGGAGATTTATCTATAGAAGACATGATACCTGATGAAAAGGTTGTTATAACTATTTCTCATGCCGGATATATTAAAAGAACTTCATTAGATGAATATAAGGTTCAAAATAGAGGAGGTGTAGGGCAAAAAGCATCAACAACAAGAAATGAAGATTTTCTAGAGGATTTGTTTGTTGGAACCAATCATCAATATATGTTGTTTTTTACACAAAAAGGAAAGTGTTTTTGGATGAGGGTTTATGAAATTCCAGAAGGTAGTAAAACTTCCAAAGGAAGAGCAATTCAAAATCTAATCAATATAGAGCAAGATGATAAAGTAAAAGCTTTTATATGTACTAAAGACCTTAAAGATGAAGAATACATCAACAATCATTATGTGATAATGGCTACAAAAAAAGGTCAAGTTAAAAAAACATCTCTTGAACAATATTCAAGACCTAGAGTAAATGGAATAAATGCAATTACCATAAAGGAAAATGATGAGCTTCTAGAAGCTAAATTAACGGACGGTAATAGTCAGGTTATGTTAGCACTTAAATCAGGAAAAGCTATTAGATTCGAAGAGGCAAAAACAAGACCAATGGGTAGGAATGCATCAGGGGTAAGAGGTATAAGACTTCAGCACGATAAAGATGAGGTAATTGGTATGGTAGCTGTCAATGATATGGAAAGTAACATACTAGTTGTTTCTTCAAATGGATATGGAAAAAGATCAAGATTAGATGATTATAGAGTTACTAATAGAGGAGGTAAGGGAGTGAAAACAATATCAATTACTGAAAAAACAGGTGATCTTGTAGCAATTAAAAATGTTGATGATAGCAACGGCTTAATGATTATTAATAAATCTGGTATAGCTATTAGAATGGCTGTAGAAGATTTAAGGGTTATGGGACGAGCTACTCAAGGAGTAAAGGTAATAAACATCAAAGAAGGTGACTCAATTGCTGCAGTTGCAAAGGTTGCGCATGAGAAGGATGATGAACAACAGGGAGAAGATGTAATAGAAGAAAATAATACAAACACAGAATAATGAAAAAATTTTTATTAGGAATATTAATATTTGGTGTATTTAATTTAGGTTTTTCTCAAAAGAAAGAGCTGAAAACAGCAGATAAACAAATTAAAAGTGGAGAATACAGTCAAGCTATTACCACTCTTGAATCAATTGTTGATTTAATAAATTTATCTGATGATAAAACAAAAGCTAAATTCTATTATTTATCAGCTATGGCCACATATCAGAATGGGGAAGGGTCTTATGAGAATAAAATTCTCAGTATTGATAACTTTAATATGGTAAAAGATATTGAACAATCTGATTCAGGCTTTTACTCTAGTAAAGTTAAAGATATATATACAAATCTTTTTAATTCATTTGTTAATGAATCAAGATCAGCATTAGATGTTAAAGATTATGAATTATCGTATAAAAATTTAGAGGCAGCTTACAAGGTTTCTTCTAAAGATACTTTATATCTATATAACGCAGCATTAGTTGCTACTGAGGGTAAGGCTTACGATGTTGCATTAAACTATTATTCACAGTTAATTGATTTAGGCTACACTGGTGTTTCAATTAATTATTACGCTACGGAGATGGAATCTGGTAAAGAACAAGTATTTCAAGATAAAAAATCAAGAGATTTCTCTGTCGATGTAATAGGTACACATGATGCTCCAAGGGATGAAATGGCGGAATCAGTAGAGATTGATATCTTAAGGTCAATAGCTGCTATTTATAGATCTCAGGAAAATCTTGAAAAAGCACTTGAGTATCTAAATAAAGCAAAACAAATTAACTCTAACGATATTAATCTAATTCTACTAGAATCAAATATAAGATGGGAGATGGGAGAGGTAGATATGTATCAAGAGTTAATATCCAAAGCTTTAGAAATTGAACCAAATAATGTTGATTTAATATTCAATTTAGGGGTTGTCAATGCAGATAAAGGAAACTTTGATGCAGCGCTTGGTTTTTATGATCAAGCAATTGAAATTGATCAGGAATATACAAAAGCTTACTTAAATGCAGCAGCATTGATACTTGATAGGGAAGGGGCTATGATTGAAGAAATGAACTCTTTAGGCACATCTACAGCTGATTATAACAGGTATGATGAATTAAAAATAGAACGAGAAAATCTATACAAAAATGCTATTCCTTATCTTGAAATGGTTTATAAGCTTGATAATCAGAATTTAAGCGCTGCTAGGACACTAAGAAATATATTTTCTGCTATAGATGATTCAGAAGCATATAATAAGTATAAAGTTATTGTTGCAGAATTAGAAAATAAATAATCAATTATATTATTTTTTTAATAAATCTAAGTGAGTGAGTATGTTGGTTTATATCATTATTGTAAATCCCTGTTTGATCTAACCTATCAATTCTTACCTTACCACTAGCATGTATAATATAATTATTCTTTAAAATTATACCAACATGTATAATTTCATCCTCATCATTATTAAAAAAAGCTAAATCACCTGGCTCAGATTCTTCAATAAAACTTAATGTTTCTCCTTGAGTAGCTTGTTCTTTTGCATCTCTAAGAAGTTTATAACCGTTAATTTTATAGACCATTTGTGTAAATCCTGAACAATCAATTCCGAAAGGAGTTTTTCCTCCCCATAAATACGGAGTGTGTAGATATAGCATTGCTGTACTTATAATTGAATCTTTAGTTTGTTTTCCAGAAATTGATTTTCCTTCATATTTATGATTAAGTAATTCAATATTAGAAATATTCGATCCAATTGAAATTGTTATTAACTCCTTATTAGTATTTTCGATAAATTCTACTAAATCACATGAATATTTCTGGTCATCCCTTTTAATTATTTCATTTTTGTCGAGCTTTACATATTGCTTACAATCTATCCATCCTTCATAATTGTCAAATTCACATTTAATTTTAGTCCAATTATCTTTTTCCTCTATTATATTAAATAAATCACCATAAATCAATTGTGTAATCATTTCAGATTTATCTGAGTTTGAAATCCTAACAGGAACAATGCTTAAGTTACATAGACCTAGACTCATATTAAACTTTAATTTGAATAGAAGATGCGCCTCCACCTCCATTACAAATAGCAGCAACACCTGATTTTAGATTTTTTTGATGAAGGCAGTGAATTAATGTAGTTAAAATCCTTGCTCCAGAACATCCAAGAGGATGGCCTAATGAAACTGCCCCTCCATTTATGTTTACTTTCTCATGATTAATTGACAGCTTATTCATATTGACAAGCGGAACCATAGAAAAGGCCTCATTAATTTCAAATAGATCAATTTCATTTAAATTTGTCTCTGTTTTACTGATTAGATTTTCAATCGATTTTGAAGGAGCAATAGTAAATAGATCTGGAGAAATAGAAGAATCATCAAATCCTATAATTTCAGCAATAGAATCAATTTTTAAATCAATTGCCTTTTGTTTATTCATTAAAATTAACATTGATGCACCGTCACTAATAGGGGATGAATTTGCAGCAGTTGCAGTGCCATTCTTTGTAAAGGCTGGTTTAAGTTTTGGAATTTTTTCAAAACTCACTTTGCTAATCTGTTCATCATTTTTTATTTCAATTTTATTGCCTCTTTTGTCTTCGTAATGAATCGGAATAATTTCATTAGTAAATAAGTCGCTTTTTGATGAGTTGATTGAACGATTATAAGATGCGATAGCATAATTATCCTGGGCTTCCCTTGAAATTTTATAAGCAGATGAACAATTATCCGCTAACACGCCCATTGACTCATTACTGTAAACATCGGTTAAACCGTCTATCATTAATCCATCAATTGTGTTTGTGTTTCCATATTTACTTGCTTTCCTAAGATTTAGATAATGAGGAGCATTACTCATGCTCTCCACACCTCCAGCAACAACAATATCGTTAATTCCTAATTGTATTGACTGAGCAGCTAAAATCACAGCTTTCATGCCTGAAGAGCATACTTTATTTACGCTTGAGCAAGGAATATCATTTTTTAATTCTGAACCCAAAGCTATTTGTTTTGCAGGTGCCTGACCACAACCAGATTGTAAGACATGTCCAATAATCACTTCATCAATAAGATTTTTGTCTAAGTTAATTTTAGATAACGCACCCTTTAAGGCAAAGACTCCAAGCTGAACAGATGAAAAGTTAGATAATGAACCCATAAAACTACCTAAGGGGGTTCTTACAGCACTAACGATAACAACATCATTTTGCATATGTTTGTTTTTTTCTAAAGTTAATAAAAATATAAATTGTATTAAGCTCTTAAATATTTAGTAAATTTATTCAATAATACTTATGAGTAGGTTGTTTAACAATATAAATAAAGGTTTTTCTAGAATATTTAGGGTTCTTCTATTTATTTTATCAGCATTTTTAATTATTTATTTTTTTCCAAAAAGCGGAAAGTTTAAATATAGTTTTGAAAATGGTAGGCCTTGGCAATCAGAAAATCTTTATGCACCCTTTGATTTTGCAATTAAAAAAACTAATGATGAAATAAGTCTTGAAATTAATCAAGCAAAGATTAACACTCCATTGTTTTTTGATATAGATACATCATTAACATCTGCAACAGAGAACAGCTTAAATTACAGAATAAATGAATTAGAAACTGATTCATCGTTTATCAAATACAATAAAGCCGAATTGATTGTTATTAAAGAGCAATCTGTTAAAATAATTAATGACGTTTATCAAGTGGGTCTAGTCGAGGAGAATTATGACTTTATTGATAAGCAATTAGTATCTATAATATCTGATAATAAGCTTATTAATTCCACTTCCTTTAATAATCTTGTTAAACCTGAAAGCTTGTTAACCCTAATAAATAATAAGATTTTAGAGTATAATAGTGAACAATACAAAACCCAAATTATATCTTTAATTTTTGATATAATTCAGCCTAATCTAATATTTAACAATGCTTTATCAGAACAAGCGCTTGATGAGGCTACCACAAACATCTCTCCAAATAGAGGTTTTATTGAAAAAGAAACACTCATTATTTCAAAAGGTGAAATTGTTGAGGGAGAAAAATTAGAAATTCTTAAATCTCTAAAAAATGAATATGAAGTAAATAGCTCTTCATTCTCTGATTTATATCTAATTATATCTGCATATTCGTTACTAGTAGTTCTTTCTTTGTTGATGATAGTGCTATTTATAAGGAAATTTGAAAGAAATATATATGATAATAATAATAGAATTGCTTTTGTATATTTTAATATTACCCTAATAATATTAATTACGACTTGGGTTATAGATATTAATTCAAATTATGTCTACATCATTCCGTTATGTATTATTCCCTTATTGTTTAAAGCTTTTTTTGATTCAAGAATAGCATTTTTCATTCATTCAGTAACGATTATGCTTTTAGGGTTTATAGTTCCTAATAGTTATGAGTTTATATTTTTAAATATAATAGCTGGAGTAGTTACAATTCTTACTTCGGATAATATATACAAGAGAGCTAATTTATTTATTGCTGTTGCGCAAATCACTCTAGTTTATATGTTGGCTTATTTCTCTTTTTATGTTATACATGAAGGAAATATTGAAAATTTGCCATTAAATAATTTTGGTTTATTTGTTTTATGTGGACTATTAACTCTGTTTATATATCCTCTCATATATATTTATGAAAAATTATTTGGACTTGTTTCAGATGTATCTCTTTTGGAATTGTCTGATACAAATTCAAATCTGTTAAAGGAATTGTCAAACAAAGCACCAGGGACATTTCATCACTCTTTAAATGTTGCAAATTTAGCTGAAGCATGTGCTAATGAAATTAATGCAAACGCATTATTATCTAGAGTAGGAGCATTACATCATGATATTGGTAAAATTAAAAACCCATCTTATTTTACTGAAAATCAATTGTCCGAACAAAACCCACATGATAAGATAACTTCAAATCAAAGCGTTCAAATTATTAAACAACATGTAGTTGACGGAGTACAGCTTGCTAAAAACGCTGGAATTCCTGAAAGAATAATTGAGTTTATAAAAACACATCACGGAACAAATTTAATTGGTTACTTCTTTAATAAAGAGATAAAATTAAATCCAGAATTAGTTAGATCAGATTTTTGTTATGATGGCCCTAAACCATTTAGTGTTGAAATGGCAATTGTTATGATGTGTGACTCAGTAGAAGCAGCGACTAAAAGCTTAGATAAGCCTGACAACAAAAAGATTGATGATTTTGTAGAAACTATTATCGATAAACAGATTGATGATAATCAATTCGTGAATTGTGAGCTAACCTTTAAAAACATATCAAGTATAAAATCTATACTTAAAGATAAGCTCAAAAATATTTATCATGTTAGGGTAGAGTACCCTAAAAATTCTTGATTAAAAAAATATCATATATTGTTGCGTTGTTGGTAATGAAAAACTATTTTTGCAACCGCATTTTATTAAATACTTTATAGTATTGGAGAGGTGCCAGAGTGGTAATGGAGCAGATTGCTAATCTGTCGACGTGCAAACGTCGCCAGGGTTCGAATCCCTGTCTCTCCGCCATCTCGGGGTGTAGCGTAGCCCGGTTATCGCGCCGCGTTTGGGACGCGGAGGTCGCAGGTTCGAATCCTGCCACCCCGACATATTTT
>Ga0115011_10002857_pt1 | contig 11859 bp, 14 predicted proteins | sample TroAtlMetagenome_2_FD_88705 | JGI IMG/M metagenome (GOLD analysis project Ga0115011, IMG submission 88705) | Marine eukaryotic phytoplankton communities from Atlantic Ocean - Tropical Atlantic ANT8 Metagenome | ecosystem: Environmental > Aquatic > Marine > Oceanic | place: Tropical Atlantic... | reverse complement strand
GTTAATTCTTTAGATGAAATATAATCTCTTCTTGTTTTAAGTTCGGTTTCTGCTCTATCTGCATTGAATTGACCGTATAACTTTCTTTGTTCTATATTTTCATCTGTTCCATAATCTTCATCGCGTTCGTCTTGTTTCATTTGCATGTATTGTGCTTTTCCACGGTCTTCACTGGCTGTGACGATACCCATTTCATGTTTATCCATCATGCCCATATTTTCCCAATCCGCTTCATCATCAATAGCTTGCATGGCCTTATGCTTCTCGTCATATTCAGCCTGTGCGACCATTGCGTCATTTTCATGTTTCATGGCCAAGAGTTCTTCATCTGATTTTGCTTGGAACTCAGCTTCTTCTTCCACACGGGCGAGGGCTTCTGCTTCTTTCTGTTTAGTAAGTTTCTTGATTTCTCTACGACTCATACCTTCGAGTTCACCGTTGGCTCTCATTTCTTCAATTTCTGCTGCAGCTTGTTTGTTTGCCTCATCGGTCATTGCCTTTTTCTTAGCCTTTCTTTCTTCAATACCTTTTAACTCTTCTTCTTCAGCATCAGAAGTTAGTCCTAAGAATGATTTAATCTTTAATATCTTTTCTCGAATGAAGTCAGATATACTTTGCCAGATATTAGTAAAGAACGATGCGATATTACCTACAACCGCTTTGACTTTATCTATCATTGCAGTAATCTTTTCTGATATGGTTGTTTTAATAGATTCGAAGTTTTCAACTAAGAACATAATACCCATTACAAGAGCTGCTACTGCTAACCCTATTAATAATGCAATACCAATTATCGGTGCAGCTGCAATCATCATACTAACTGCAGAGGCAATTAATCCTGCGACAAATGCAAGACTAGACATTATAAGTGCTGGGAGAGCCATTAAGAATGCTGCTGCAGATTTCCCCATTTGCTTTATGGTTCCCCATAATCCTTTCATCATTGCTGGGAAGTTTTTTATCCATGCAACAGTCGCTGCTCCCATTGCCTTTGCACTCTCTTTCATTCTTCCACCTAAGACGGATAACTTCTCCATGGAAGTATTCCAACCGTCAGCTAGTTTAGAACCAGCTTTAGATAGTCTAGAACTAGATTTAGAAACTTCACTGGAACCTTTTTCTGCTTCTTCTTCTGCGTCTTCAGCTCCCTTACTAAATGGCAGAAATATCCTACTCATTTTTTCACTGAATTTTAAATCTCTAAATCCTCCTTGAGCATCTTTCTCACCGTCCTCCATAAGAGTTTCAGTTCCACCCCACCAGTCTGCCATCTTCTGGCCGGGATTGAATTCCTTACCAAAGAATTTTGTTGCACCTGCGATAGCATTGTTTGCAACTTTGAACGGGGTTGCAACGAGTGTTCCAACTGCTGACACTTTATCCATTACATCACTAGACATTTCACCAATGTCTAATAGACCACCAGTCAATTCTTTAATAGCACCACTTGCAGAACCAAGGGATTTACCCATAGTCCCGTCAATTTGGATTTTACCCATAGACTTTCCGAGTTCTTCTAAGGGTTCAAAGACTCCAGCTGTTGCACTCCAACCGTCTTTCATGGTTGCGTCCATGGTCTTTTCGAATTGGGCTAGAGAGACACCTTTTGCAGCTGCCATTCTTTCTCTATTTGCAACTTCTAATGCGTCTGCTCTTTCCTTTGCCTTCATGGCCTTGATGCCAGATTCCGCTGCAGCACTTAATTGTTCAGCAGATTTTTTATAAGTATTAGCGTTAGCCTTCGTCCACCTTTCAAGGGAGTCTGTCCTATCTTGTTGCAATTTCTCGGATCGTTGCTGATCCTTTTTTAGAAATGCGTCAGCTTGTTTTCTTGAGCGACCGTCTTCGTCTTTTGCCATTGGTTAAATCCTATTCTTCTTCTATAGCAGCTTCAGTCAAAAGTTTTTGTTCTTCTTCTTCGACTTGTTCTTTCCAAAGCTCTAAAGCTCTATCATATGAAGCCTTTGCAGACTCATATTGTAGTTCGTCCAGTTCGTCCACATTGGGTTCTACTGGAGGATTATCTTTTAGAGTTTGAACATGCTCAACTATATCGTGTTCTTCGTTGAATGTTTCTTCTGTCATGTTTTCCTCGTTTTGGTTAATTAACTTTTATCTGTTGCATGTTCTTTTGCAGCGGAATTGACATATAGTCCAAACCATGCTGCTCCAGCACCTACTAAGATTGAAAGTAATCCACTTTGTTCCATTGTTGGTTCGGGTAAATCCAAAAACCACATTACAACATAGTAAATTAAGAATATGTAAACACTTAAAAATGCTCTTGGCCATATTCTCCAACTATCAATCATTTTCGATAAATGAATCCACTTCTGATAAGGGTTAACTTTGTCATCGTGTGTTAATTCAAAAATCTCCTGTTTTAACGCAGCGTTTTCTTGAATCATCTCCATAAACTTACTTAAGTCTATTTCAACTTCATTTCTAGACATGTCTCCACTAAACTGTTCTCGTGAATCTGCCATGATTATTACCTCTCTTGATTATCTATTTTTCTGAGCTCGGGCTCTTTCCCGTTCTCTCTCTTCTTCAAGATGTGTAAGTAATAATTTAATGTAAATTTCCCTTTCCCATGGCATCATATCATCTAACTCTCTAAGAGAGTAGCCATGATGTTGCATCATTTGAAAGTTTGTGTTTAAATAGTTTATTAGACTATCATGAGAAAGGGCTACTAGAAAAAACTTTGTAAACCTACTAATTCAGTTCTAATTTCCTTTCCACACACTTTACATTCACTTTCGACTTCCTTCTTCAATACTGGTATGCCTTGAAAAAATGCAGTTAACAATTCTAATTGAGTCATTGTTAGTGTCTCAACAAATTCGTTTAGTTCATTTGTAGAACTATCTCGAACTGTATAGACTTCTTCCTCATCAAATATTGTCACCATACATTGCTTCAGCATTTCAATGGTTTGAGCTCCTCCCTCAAGGTGTTGTGTTGCTTCTACATCACTTATCCTTGGGTATCTTAACTCAATTCCTAATTCATCACTAATCATAATTTTGTGTTCAGGTTCGTCTCCTACTACTTCCACATCATCTAAATTAACAACTGCCTCTCCATTCCCTCCTTCACATTGGGGGTCGTGGCAAGACACCATTACTGTTGCTGTTTCTCCTACGGATACTGATCGAACTTTAAGGAACAAATATTCCATGTCGATAACAGGTAGCTGTTTGGATTTAACCTTTCCGAAAGTCACTGCTTCGATAAGGTCTTGCACTGCAACAAACATCGCTTCTTCCTTTTCTTGTTCCTGAGCAAGCATTAATACTTTTTGCTCTTTAACTAGAAATGGTCGAAACTCCACTTCTGTTCCGTCACTTGGAAGTATGCATTTATACTTCGGTGCGGTCTGCTTTGGTAAAGCCATAATATACCTCTTTATGTGGTGTTAGAATTAACCTCCACCACGCCTTTTATCAGTAATGTAATCAGAGTTCCAGCTAGTTCCGCCTATATCTCTACTTATATTACTACCACGGGTTATTGCAGTGTCAAGTTGACCTAGTCTCCTTCCCATTGCACCCGCTTTCTTATTAAACCTTCCAGCAACCTTGAGTCCTTCAAGAACTGCATCAAAGATTTTCCTCCCTTTATTTAGTCCACTTATCTCAAAGTTTCCTTCCATAGGTTGGTTCATTTTTACTTCTGTTTCTATTGGTAAGTATTCAACTGTCCAATACTTGTATCCTAAATCAAATGAAAACTGCATAACATCATCAGTTGAAGTCATATCTAATGAAATATCATCTATACTTTGTGGATAAACATCATGGAATGTATATGTCATAGCTGCACTACCGTCTCTTCTTAATACATGACATTGTGCTTTGCATGGAGCTGCATACTCATCATAGAATCTGAAAATTTGTTTCTCACCGTTAGAACTTTTACCATAACTTATATCAGTCCATGTATCAACATCTGCTGAATGGACATATCTTAACCACTCTTCTATAATATATCTATCCATAAATGAGGTGTCACAAATATAAGAAAGGGATATAGTTTGACCGTAATCAATATCGCCTGTAGGCATGTATCTATGTCTAATGTGTTCTGCTGTTTCTATTGACTTGCCCGGCAATGTTGCTGATTGACAGAGGATACTTAAAGTATCTCCGTCAGGTAATTCGAAATCTTTTGGAAGTGTTAGGAATTGAAAAACAAATCTATTAGAGCTCAGGGGCTGACCGACATATGCCTTAAGAGCATCTATACCTCTTTTGTCTTCATACTTTCCACTGGATTTTGGTGGAGTGCCAGTTGTGGCTTTACTTCCTTTTGGCATTACGAGTTGTCCTCAATATATTGTTTTAATGCACCGACTGTATGAAGAGTCTCAGCATCTTCATCAGGAATTTCAATATCGAACTCCTCTTCTAATGCCATTACTATTTCAACTATGTTTAATGAGTCTGCACCTAAATCTTCTACAAAGTTTGACTCATCTCTTACTGCGTCTTGGTCACAACCAATCGCTTCTGCTATTATTTTTTCTATCATATCTTCCTTAAACTATCTCGGTGAACTATATTTGCATTCATGTTAGCACTACCTGATTTAAATTTCTGACTTGGTAGCATAACTACCATGTCCATTGCTTGGGGTTGGACTTCAACAATCCTACTGTTTAAATAAGAATATTGGTATTGTTTAATACAAGGTTTTGCCCACCTTAATCTACTAATACTTTTAACCATAGGATATTTAACTCTAAAGAAAGCCTCCTCGGTTGTTTCGTCTTCCTCAATATATTGATACATTGCGTCCATTAATAATGCTCTATATCTCGGTGCAATGTAATGTAAGTTTAACCCTAGAAACCCAGTTGGATATCTTTTCAAACAAATTGTGAGAGGAAAGGTATCATAATACTTCAATGTTTCTTTTCGTTTGGCATCATACATAAACATATACATTTTACCTAACTCAAATCTAGTCACAAAATTTCGGTTTTCCTTTAACAATTTATCGGGAGCTCTTCTGATATCCCTTACATTCTTTTGGAACCATTCCAGTGAGTTGAAGGTTAAAGCTTCAATCTGTTCTGGCCTTTGACCAATTATATCTGAAAATAGACTTGCCATTGTCTATTATTTATGATAATTGTTATACAAAGTAAAGCTTTCTTTTTGAATATATTGTTTTGAGGGGTGGAAATCACATGCATGTTGTAAATCTTCAAAGGTAAAATGACCTACAATCCCTATCCCGTGTCCTTCGTATGTTCCATGGGTGAATAAATGTTCTAGTCTCTCGTCACATGTTCCTTCGAGGATTGGTTTAACACCTTGGAAGCATTCTATCCCACCTTCAACCTTATCATATAGGTCTTGACGAGATTCTCCGACATGTATTTCTACTATGTCTTCGAGAGGGTAAGCAAATAAAGCTTTATCGTCATGGTGTTTAAATCTAGACCACCATTCCTCATAATCTATCTCAGGTTGAGGTAAAATATTATTCTTATCCCAAACAACGAAGTCTTCGTCACAATCAGTATAGGTTAAAGCATGAACCCTGAACTGGCCTGGATGGCAATACCATTGAGAGGCTCTTAATACTGCCTGAGGACAGGCATAAAGACCTTCTGTTTGTATAATATTGACTAACCATTGTATCTTTATACAATGAAATACCATATTATTCATATGGTCTCCTAACCAGTCAGACCAATCTTGATTCGTTCCCTTAAATGCTTCAGGTGGCAATACCATGTTCCTGTTGGGATATTCTGTTTTATAGGCATTATCAAACCATGCATAACCCCATGCTTGTAAAGGACTCATTTGTTCGTCCTTATAAAACCCTTTAGACTCAGTTATACCTTCTTTTTGGGCTTCATGTAATGTTATTATCTTAGGGTGACCAACTTTTCTTGCTTCTTCAAACTTTTGTTTGACTTTTTCTACTGCTTCGGGGTTTCGTTCTAGATAACTAGAAGGTTGACTACCGTTTTCTTCCGTTTTTACCTTATGTTCGTTTATAAAGATGTGTTCCATTAGTGATATCCCTTAATTCTCAGTTCAACTAGCTTTAAATCGTTTGGAGTGTCTACGGAAAGGCCCTCATCTTCGACTTCAACCATTTTAACATTAAATCCGTTCTCAAGAAACCTTAACATCTCGACTGATTCGCCTATTTCCAGTTCTCCTAGGGTAAAATTAGAAAAGGCGGTCAGCATACCGCGGTTAAAGGCATACAATCCCATCTGTTGGTAGTCTGATATGGGCAATCTACTGTAATAAAGCGCATTTTGGGCCTTATCGAACACAACTTTTACAACATTATTGTCCGCTAGTTTATAATCTTGGTCAATTTTAGTGTATGCATTTGCAACACCTATATCATTATCGAAATTTTCTACAAGTTTGTCTATTGCGTCAGGATTAATTAAGGGTTCGTCTCCTTGAATGTTTACAAACATCTTTCCGTCCATTAATTTAAGTGCATGAGAACAACGGTCAGTTCCAGTTCTACATTTTTCTTCAATAACGATACACCTCATTTGATTTTTTTGACAATAATCACTAATTCTCATGTCGTCTGTAAGAACAATAACAGTATCTAATGAATTAGTCATACATGCACGGTCATATACCCTTCGTATCATAGGTATACCCGATATGTCTACAAGAGGTTTACCTTCAAACCTTTGTGATTTCCATCTTGCTGGAATTAGTCCAACAATTAAATCAGATTCGTAATCGACTTCAGCGAGTGCTCGCATTTTAATTCTCCAAATCCCCATTCTGCATATTCGAAATGAACACCAGCTCTTGTTGCACATTGTAAGTCAGGCATCATGTCCCCAATATAGATTGTGTCCTTGGGGTCAACATTGCACATGGCAATAGTGTGTAGTAATTGGTCAGGTGCTGGTTTACCACGAAGTCCCTTTTGAGGACAAGAGACATAATTAAATTCAGGGAACTTACTTAAGAGTATGTCAGTAGTCTCTTTTGTTTTAGAAGTGCATAGTGCAATCTTATGACCTTGGTCTTTTAATTCGTTTAAGGTATCATTAACACCTTCATACATAGGAATAGTATGAATGTTCATTCTAGAATAACTGCTATATGTTTGGTATATCTCTAAGTGTTTATCAAACAACCCTAACTCTTTCATCATATCAGGGAAGGGTCTACCTATGAGTGCTTTATAATATTCAAAGGGGACATCAATTTCATGTTTAACTCTTACTGCGTCCCACGACTGTTCCATGTTTAGTAAGGAGTCTATAAGAACTCCGTCCAAATCAAATACAAATAATTTATTCATTTTTTCCTTTTACCCTTGGGAACTAAATGGTCTTCGGTTAGAATTCTGAATCCCATTTTTCTATCTTTACAATAGTCACCAGCAGCTTTAAATTTTGCTTGGTTAATTATATAGGTGATGACTTTATTCCTATATTTCTTGGTTTTTCTTTTAGGTTCTTTGGGTGGTAGACATTGAGCCTTTGGTTTAACTTCAATGATTTCTCTTTTAACTTCACCTAGAGCATTACGGTATTTTATGTAGAAGTCAGGAAAGTATCTATGGACTTTTCTATCCACAGGAGAACGATAGGGGATTATGATTTCCTCACTTCCCCATTCTATAATATTCGGGTTATTATCGCAGTAAACCATGAATCTGCGTTCCCATAAAGACCTATAATAGATTTTTGTAGGGTCTCCCTTATATTTTTTGTAATTCTTTGGTTTAAACTTACCACTGTATGACATAAATAGATTATAATACCAAATAAAGACTTCTTATAGAGATATTTATATGCCAAACATTAACAAATTATTAAACAAAGTAAACCAAGCCTCCCAAGCATTAAAGTCAGCGAAAGGAATCAAAGCAAAGATTCAACAAGCTGGTTATAAGGGTGGAGTTAATACTGAGGAAGTAGACAAACTCCAAGAACAAGCAGAAGAGAACAGAAGAAAATTAGAAGAACGAAGAAGTAGTTTAGATAAACAACTATCCAGTGTAAACAAAGCAAACACAACTGCTAAAAAACCACCTGAACTATCAATGACTGAATTACAATATCCTATGCAAGGTGGGTATGATTATTATGTGGTCTTTGAAACACGAACAAGAAAACCAAGAGCAGGTGGGAATTTTCTTTCGAAAGAAACATTCTCTATTGCACTGTATCTCCCCGAGGACATAGTTCAACAATCGACAACTACTTATAAAGCTGAGGGTGTTGGAGCAATAGCAAGAGGAGTTGATAGTGCTTTGAATAAGAAGGAAGGTGAGAAAGTAGACGGCATGTTAGACGAAGCTGGTAATGTGATTAAAGGGTTTATGAATAAACTAGGTGATAGTATGACAGGTGGTATTAGAAACCTTAAAGCAGGTATGGCTTCTAATCCTATGGAAGAACAGTTCCTAGAAGGTATAACTTTTAGAGACCATTCTTTTGAGTGGGAATTTATGCCAAGGAATTCAAAAGAAGCAATAATGGTTCAAAAGATTATAAACATATTCAGACTTGCTATGTTGCCTGATACCTTTGCAGCGGATAAGGAATCTGCAAACGAAAACTTCTTTAACTATCCAAATGTTTTTGATGTTCACATTGAGGGGCCCGAAGGAGGAGTCCAAGATCAAATAGAAGGATTCTTACCTATGGTTTTAAAAGACATGAGTGTAAGCACCTTTAATGGAAACTCAGAAGGATTAATTTCAGACGGTGAAAAGGTCTGGCCTTTGGCAACTAAAATAGATTTATCGTTTTCTGAAATCAAGATTATGTCTCAAGAAGTTTACAACGAGAAGGTTGGCCCGAAATCAATGAGGGCTTCAGCCAATTCAGTAAGAGGGCCGGGCGGAATGGTAGACTCAACTGGTTCTCCAAGTTTATTAAACGAAACCTCGGGTTCCACAGATGAACAACATAGTGGTAAACTTTGGGGTCAAGACGGGAGCGGATAATGGCTAAACAGTTCTTTAAAAACTTTCCTGAAATGCAATACAAATTGGATAGTGGTAAGATTATCACTATCAAAGATTTCTTTCGTAAATCCTCAGTCGATGCTGGAGCAAAAGAAGCTATTGTCGATTACACATATTATGAATTGGAAGAAGGTGATAGACCTGATGTAGTTGCAACTAAACTATATGGTAATGGTGATTTACATTGGGTGTTCTTTTTAGTTAATGATTGGGAAAACTATTATGACTGGTGGAAAGACCAACAAACATTTGAAAAATTTATAACCCATAAGTATAGAGGGAAGTATGCTGTTGCAAGTGCTAGCTCAGATATAGTATCTTCGACAAGTAAATTTTTATTAGGTGAAACAGTGACAGCAACAAATGCAACAGGGACAGTTATTAAAGTAGACCCTACCTTTAAAAGAGTAGCAATAGATGTTGATTCAGGAGATTTCGCCTCAAAGGTAATTACAGGTTCATCAAAACTTAGTGGACAGTCAGAGTCATACCGACATTCCTTTACACCAACTTCTGTTATAGACATGGTAGATGGAGTTGACCATTATTATCTTGGAAGTATTAAGAGGAATACTTTTCTTGAAGGGTATACAGCAAAGTCACACTATGACGCTGAGTTTGATTTAAATGAAGAGAAAAGAAAGATTAAAATTATCAGACCAGCTATGATTGACAAGATTGTTTCCCAGTTTGAGAAAGTAATGAAGTCATGAGTGGGAATTATGTAGCAGGTGAGTTCTTTATAGATTCCTTCACCTTAATAAATCAATATCAAGAATCGTTAGACATAAGTCAATTATGTTCTAACTTTACTCTCTATGAATCCATATACAATAAATTTCTTACTGGGGAAGTGCATATAATAGACGGTCTTAATTTACCAAAGAACTTTAGATTGACAGGACAAGAGTATATCCGAATTGCAATTAGACAGAAAGAAGGATTAGACGAAAAGGCAGAAGAACAATACTCAATAGACAAAACTTTTAGAGTATACAAGATAGATAATCTTAACAGAGTCGATGAGTTAACACAAACTTATGTAATGAGAATATGTGACCCTAGAATGTTTTATGCAAGAAGAAAGAGACTAAGCCAAACCCTTCGTGGAAGGTATGACCAAATACTTCAAAATGTTTTAGTAGATGTTGGTAAGTTTAGAGTTGACGAATTTGATGCATGGGAACAAACAGTTCCCGATAACAAACAATTTATTTCCCCTAACTGGTCTGTTGCACAAATAACAGATTACATTGTTAACAATTCACAAACAAGCGAATCACATGGATATAAAAATGGTATGTTCTTTTTTCAAACCATGAACGGCGGGTTTAGATTTCAAAGTATGGACACTATGTGTTCCATGGAATTTCCAATTCCATTTTCCCAGTTTCCTAGAAATACAACGGAAACAGAAGAAGAAAATATAAATGCTCCCGATGGTCTTAATACAATGATTGATGTGTATAAGAAACCACAGTTGTTTGATACACTTCAAGCAACAGTTGGTGGTGCATATGCATCTACCTTAAAGGTATATGACCCCATACGAAAATTAGAAGAAGAAAATATCTTTAGTCTAGAGACTACAATGAAAAAGGGAAATCATGTATCGGGACACATTATGTTAATGACTGATGATATGGAAAGAGTATTAACAGCTGGAGAGATAATTGATAGAGAAATGTCTCCTGAAATAGATGAAATTGATGTAGACCTTCAACCAACTCAAGAATATGATTCATTAATTATTAATGATTATCACAACCAACATTCATTTGATAATGCAACTTCTCTATTAGACCCCGAAATATTTGAAGCAAGGAAATTAAAGGATAGTGGAATACTAGAAAGAAGAGCCCTGTTAGAAATATTACAACAACATAGAATGATACTCACCATACCATTAAGAACAGATTTATCTGTTGGTATGATAATCAAATTAGAAATACCTACACCTGAAATTATGGGTGAGGGTGATAAGTATGATAAAGTAAATGACGATAGATATCTAATTACTGATATTAAACTGTCAGCTTCACCAGTAGATAAGGCGGGCATGCTTCATATAGAATGTGTTAAAGAGAGTTATGCATTAAAAGTAGAAGATGCTAAACCACTTGAAGAAGGAACAGGGCCAGAAATAGAACCCGAAGAGGCAGTGTGGTAATGGATTATTTTTACGGGATAGTTGAAGATAGACAAGACCCATTAAAGGTGGGTCGTGTGCGCGTGCGTATACACGGGATACATACAGACGAAAAGACTTTAATTGCAACTGCAGATTTACCATGGTGTCAGGTTATCCTTCCAACAACTTCTGCTGGTCTATCAGGAATAGGAACAGGTCACGGACTCGTAGAGGGGTCTACGGTATTTGGATACTTTAGAGACGCTGCAAAACAAGACCCAATCATTCTTGGAGTTGCAGCGGGTATTCCACAAGCAGGCTATAAAGAATCTGTCACAGACGAATTAATAACAAGAGATGTAGAGAAAGGATTTAATGACCCTAGACAATTAACCGTTGACGATTATAAAGATACTTCTGAAATGCCTAACCCAATTCAGGATTCAAGAAGAGGTTGGGGTCTTACTACTGCAATGGATACTGCACCAGTTAATCCAAAAGAAATTACAGTTAACTATGACGGAACTGGGTCAACAATAACAGAAAGAACATTAACAAAAGAAGACTTGCCTTGGTATCCATTATACACAGACACTTCTGATTACTCACCTTATACAAGAGGAGTCTTTACAGAAGCAGAACTAAAGAAGAAGTCTTCTTTAAACGAATTAATATTATCAACTAAACTTTTATCTGCAACTTCTAAAGACGGAGACCCTACAACTGCATGGAATGAT
>Ga0115011_10002854_pt1 | contig 11863 bp, 5 predicted proteins | sample TroAtlMetagenome_2_FD_88705 | JGI IMG/M metagenome (GOLD analysis project Ga0115011, IMG submission 88705) | Marine eukaryotic phytoplankton communities from Atlantic Ocean - Tropical Atlantic ANT8 Metagenome | ecosystem: Environmental > Aquatic > Marine > Oceanic | place: Tropical Atlantic... | reverse complement strand
TAAGTAAGCTGTCATGGAGCCCCGTGATCGCCTCTGTCGTATGCTCAGCAGAAAGTGTAATGCGCAGGCGAGCAGATTCGCGGGGCACAGTTGGGAAACGTATGGCTGGAGCAAGGTAACCTTTGACCAAGAGGGCTGAGGAAGCATCGAGGGCTGCCTCGTTAGTGCCTAGAATTACAGGCATGATCGCACTACTGGGTGTCTTCCCGAGGAGTTCGGCGAGTCTTGAGATGTTTGACCAGAGGCGATCACGTAATGCTTTGCCTCGCGATGAGGCGATGACCTCAATACCGCAAAGTGAGGCAGCTGCCTGAGCGGGAGGAGGGGCGGTAGAGTAGATAAAAGGTCGTGCCTTGTTCAGGAGAAGGTCAATCCATGCGCGGTTTGCTGCAAGATATCCGCCCGCTGAACCGACGGCCTTACCGAGGGTTCCCATCTGGAAAGTAATGCGATCCTGGAGACCCAATTCCTCCGCTAATCCCTGTCCTTCAGAACCGAGAATCCCGACGGCATGCGCCTCATCAAGAAGAAGCAGGGCATTGTGTTGCTCCACGAGATTAACAATCTCGGGGATGGGCGCCCGGTCGCCGTCCATGCTGAACACGGATTCTGTCACGACCAGGAGGCGGGAGTCATTGGGAAGAAGTTCCCGGTAATTTTTTAGGAGGCACTCGAGTTTGTTGAGGTCGTTGTGAGGGTAGACCCGGAGTGTTGCTCCCGACCGGCGAGCCCCATCGATCAGGCTGGCGTGGCACAGCTTATCAAGAATCACCACGTCTCCCTTGGTGAGAAATGCACTCAGCACTCCAATCGCGGTGGCATATCCGCTAGCAAAGGTCAGCGCCGCTTGAGAGCCCTTCCACTCCGCGATTTTTTCTTCAAGAGCGTGGTGAGGGGGGAGCGATCCTGAAATGAGGCGGGACGCTCCCGAGCCGACTCCATGGCGTCTGGCTGCCTCGCAGGCGGCTGTTACCAGAGCCTCGTCCCGGGAAAGCCCTAAATAATCATTTGAGGAAAAGTTCACAACCGCATGACCCTCGGCTCTGGAGAGGGTAGGCGGCCCTGATTCCATGGGCCGCAAGCTCCTTAGAAGCCCTTCTTCATGCAGGCTGGTGAGTTCTTCTTCCGGGTGGCGCATGATAAACCGGGTCAGCTTCGTGCCCTGAAAGCCATTACTGGCCTTATCAATTGGGGCGATTCGAGTGCCCAGCGCAGGAGCGCCTCAGAATCGTTCCAGATTGCTGCCGGGCTACTTCCAAGAACAACCGCTATAACGGTTCTACCGTGCAGGCTGCCGCTTGCAACAAGGCACTTCCCAGAAGCCCGGGTGGTTCCTGTCTTCATGCCCGTGGCGAAGGGCAAGCGCTTTAAAAGCCTATTAGTGTTTGTGAGTTTGCTGACCTTTCCATTGTTATGGATGAAGTCGTAACTCCGGATTGTCAGAGGGCCACGGATGGAGGGTTGACGATATGCGTGGCGTGCGAGTTTCGCAATATCTCTCGCGGTGGAATACTGACCTTTCTGTGTCAGGCCGTGTGGATTGAGGAAAGCGCTGTTGGCCATTCCGAGAGAACGTGCCCGAAGGGTCATTTGTTGACCAAATCGTGAGACACTTCCAGCCACGTCTCTGGCGAGGGCCACCGAGGCATCGTTCGCACTACGGACGAGGATAGCCTTGAGTAACTGGCCACGAGTGTATTTGTGGCCGGTTTTCAGATAAAGTTTGGTTGGCTCAACCTTGGTGTCACTTGCTTGGATAACGACAGGGTCATTCAATGATCCTGCTTCGGAGACCAGCAAGGCGGTCATGAGCTTCTGAATACTGGCAACCGCACATTTCTCATCGGCATTTTTTTCCATGAGGACCCTTCCATTGTTGGCATCGATGACGATGACCCGCTTGGCCACAACAGATGGGGGACCGCTGTGAGGAGAGACCACGGAGGGCTGAATCCGGGTGAGGGCCAATCCCGGCGTTGTTGTCAGATTTGGGGGGGCACAGGCTAAAGCGATGAATGAAAGAGCCAAGCAGGCCAGAAGAGGGCCGGGTGCAATGTTCATTGGGCATGATATTCTCATTCAATGAACCATTCTCAAGAGCCAAATTGGGGACGTCTTATTGGGGGGAGCATAAATAAATCCTTGCATTACAGGCCTTTTAGCGACAATACTGTTCAAACAAACATTAACTGTTCAAATGTCTCAAAAACTCACGGATCGGCAGCAGGAACTCCTCGACTTTCTCCGCGACTCGCATCGTCAGACAGGTGTAATGCCCTCCACGCGAGAGATTCAGGCTCATTTTGGATTCGCAAGTCAGACTGCGGCCATGAGTCACCTGCGAGCTCTCGAGCGCAAGGGGGCAATCAATCGTCTTCCGGGGAAAGCTCGCGCGGTAGTACTGCCAGAGGAGCTTGAGCGGGAGGAAATCATGGATATTCCGGTTTACGGTGAAATTGCCGCGGGCATGGCTCAGGACGTCGTGCCGGAGAGAGATGGGTGCGTGTCAATCGATGTGACTAGCATAGGCCTTTCCAAGTCCAAGAAGGTGTTTGCCTTAAATGTCCGGGGAGACTCGATGATTGATGCACATATATGTGACGGAGATACGGTGGTGTTGGAAATGCGTGAACCACGTAATGGAGACGTTGTAGCTGCTCTTATTGATGGGGAAACAACCTTGAAGCGATATATCGTTAGCTCAGGGAAGCCTCACCTGCAGGCTGAAAACGAAATGTATCCTGACCTCATTCCTCTGAGTGAGTTGGTGATTCAGGGAGTTATGGTGGCCCTGCTGCGGAAGGCGGCCTGAAAAAAATCATTATGGATTAGAGGGAGAGCTCCCCGCTACTGACAGAACACCGTTGTAGTGAATTGGTGTGATAGTCATGATGAAATCCCGTATGAGTATACGGGTTTTCCTTTTGGAAGATTCTCGGTTTGAGGGTGGTATTACATTGCGGTGGTCCCAAAAGGCAGAGAGGTGTAACGTTTCTCAGGTGAATGCTGCGGGCAGCTTTTTGCTCTCATGCCAGTCCGATTTAAATGAAGAATGCAGTATTGGTGATGTTGGTAGCTTACCTGCTAAATCCGTTTAGCTGGGCGGATGTGACTGACATTCCGCGGGCCAATCTTGAGACATACCGCGAGAGGGTAGAACCAGTCTTGAAAGCGGCGTGCTTTGAGTGTCACGGTCCGAAAAAACAAAAGGGAAGTTTTCGAATCGATACCTTGGACTCCGATTTGCTGACGGGTAGCGATGTCAGTTGGTGGCTGGAGGTATTTGAAGTGATCAGTAATGGTGAGATGCCGCCCGAAGACGCAGAGGCCCGGTTGACTGATGAGGCGAAGGCTCAGGTCGTGGATTGGTTGTCAAGTGAGATCCAACTGGCATCTCAGGTCAGGCGCAGTCAACAAGGGCATACCTCGTTTCGAAGGATGACGCGCTATGAGTACAACTACTCTATGCAGGATTTGCTGGGTCTCCAGATTGACTTTTCGCGTGACTTGCCTCCGGAGACTTCCTCTGAGGATGGCTTTAAGAATAGCTCTGAGATGTTGCAGATGACTGTCGGGCAGCTGATGCAATACCGAACCCAGGCTCGTAGGGCAATGGAGTTGGCCACGGTGCGAGGCAATCAGCCTAAGCCGGTTTATTACGGAATTTCGATGAGGGATTTTACAGAGCGATTTGATTCCGGCTACGCCGCCTCAGTGGCTCGGACAGGAAAGAGAATTAGGGAAGAGGGCTTTACGCTGGAAAATGCTCTTGAAGAAGAAGAGGAGAAATACCGTAAGCGTCCCGGGGGAACGCACTTCAGGAATTTGCTGACCGGACAGGGGGTGGGAGCAAGATGGAGTTATCCCGGAGCGAAATATGCATGGACGCCGACACGAGAGCGTCCGGATATTCCAGATGTTATGCAGGACGTAGTCGTTCTCGCTCCAAACAAGAAGTTCATCGTCGACGTGGGTAATGGTCTGCCGGATACGGGGAACATGAGGGTCAGGATTCGGGCAGCGCGCCTTGCGGATGATGATGAGAGAGGTCAATATCAACCCACCGTTCGATTGTATTTTGGAAATCAGCCCAGTAATGATTCCCGTCTTTCGGTGAAGGTGGGTGGCGACATCGTTATTGATGCCCCTCCTGGAACGCCCCGGTTTTACCAGTGGGACGTTCCGCTTTCGGAAGTTCCGCGCAATGCCTTTCGTCACAGTCACAAACTTGGACAATTGCCAAACCCAGCAGAATTCCTGTCGCTGCTGAACACCTCCAGTGTGCCAGTTTCGCTGGTAATCGATTATATTGAGATCATTGCGCCGGCGCTGGACCATTGGCCACCGGAATCTCACACCCGTATCTTTTTTCCCAGTAAAGAAACTGCCGATCAGAGACGTTACGCCGGTGAAGTTCTCCGCCGGTTCATGGAGCGTGCGTGGCGGCGACCTGTGTCTGAGGACGAAGTCGGTCAGAAACTACAGCTCTACGACAGGTTAAGGCCGCGGTGTGCTGATTTTCAGGAGGCAATGATTGAGGTGGTTGCCTCGGTTTTGTCTTCCCCGAAGTTTCTCTATCTCGGCCGAACAGTTGAGAGGGGTGAAGGATCTCAACGTATTACGGATCTCGAATTAGCCAGCCGGCTCTCGTTCTTCCTCTGGAGCAGTGTGCCTGATGTGGAGCTGCTGGCAGTTGCAAGGAGGGGTGCACTGTCTGAAGCCGCGATTCTCGAGAGGCAAACCCGTCGGATGCTGGCGGATCCCAAGGTAGGGCGATTCGCGCGGCACTACACACGACAGTGGTTGGGCATGGAAGAACTGGATTTTCTCAAGTTTGACGCCAAGGCTCATGGAAGGGTGGATCCTCTGCTGGTGGAGTCCATGAAACAGGAGCCCGTGGCTTTCTTCAGTGAGATCTTGCGCCTTAACCGGCCGATACTCGATTTTGTGCACTCAGACTACGCATTGTTGAATGACCGGCTCGCGAAGCATTATGGCTTGCCGGAGGTTTTTGGGAGTGAATTGCGAGAGGTGAGTCTGTCGTCTGAGGGCAGACGTGGGGGGCTTCTTGGGCAAGCTGGATTGCTGGCCATGAATTCGAACGGCAAGGATTCTAATCCGCTGAAGCGCGGTATCTGGCTGCTGGATAATCTGCTCAATGATCCTCCACCCCCCCCACCTCCAGTAGTGCCAGAGATCGATCTGGCAGATCCGGAGATCCTCAAGCTTACACTCAAGCAGCGGATGGAGGATCACCGTGATGATCCGGCGTGTTCATCCTGCCACTCAAAGATTGATCCGTGGGGAATTGCCTTTGAAAACTTCGATGCCCTTGGGCGATGGCGTGATCAGATTGGAGGCGCTCCGGTTGATGCCTCCAGTATGCTATTCAATAAGGAGGAGTTACGTGGGATCAAGGGGGTGAAGGACTATCTTCTGGCCAATCGTCAGGATCAGTTTGCCCGTGCACTGACCCACAAGATGGCGTCCTATGCCCTTGGTCGACCAATCACCTTCAGCGATCGGTCTGAAGTGGATCGTATTACTGTCGAGCTGCGCGAGCGTGGAGGTGGATTGGCGGATTTAGTACTTCTGATTGTTAAAAGTGATTTATTTCAGTTAAACTAACAGCCTTACTCAGATTTTCGATGCATACCCCTTTGTCCTCACTTGACCGTCGGAAGTTTCTGCGTGGTGCGGGGGTTGCGCTTGCTTTGCCGTGGATGGAAACATTTGCTGATCCGGGTCGAGCAGGGAGCAAATCCTCTCCGAGGAAACGTCTCGCTTGCTTTTATCTTCCTGATGGGGTGCCAATGCCCTTGGAGAAGGATCCGTCCTTCAAGGACTGGAGTTGGTTTCCTCATGGGGGCCGTACGGACTTCAGTCTGACAAGGTGCATGGAGACTCTGGCTCCTCTGAGGAATGAGATGACGGTTTTTTCTGGTCTGTCACACCCAGCAGTGCGGAGGGTTCATGGTCACCGAAATGCGGACCAGTTTCTTACCGGGGCAAATACGGGTGCCATGGATGACGAGTATAAAAACAGTATCTCGCTGGACCAAGTATTTGCGGCTCATGCGGGAGAGCATACCCGGCATGCTTCTCTCGTCCTGTCCACTGATGGAGGGACTGGTTCGCCAAGGGGTGCGCATACCCTGTCGTTCAATGCGGAGGGTCGCCCGATTCCTGCAGAGCACAAACCCAAGCGTATCTTTGACATGCTCTTCGTGAAGAGTGGTCCTGATGCAGCCCGCCGCCTTGCCCTTAGCCAGAGCGCTCTGGACGACCTGATGGAGGATGCTCGCTCGCTGAAGCATTCTCTCTCCAAGCACGATCAGGAAACGCTCGCTGAATATCTCCAATCGGTGCGGGAGACCGAAATGCGGGTGGAGAAAGCTAGACGTTGGCTGGACGTAGCCGTGCCGGTGGTGAATGCCGATGGGCTCAAGCTGGATGTCACACCCGAGGATCCGAGAAATTTTCTACGGACAATGTATGAGTTGATTTATCTGGCCTTCAAGACTGACTCGACCCGTGTAGCCACCTACCAGCTTGGGAGGGAAAATGGGGTGGGAATAAGTGATTATCTCGCTCGGGCGGTCGGCTTCAAGGCGGCTCACGGCCTTTCCCACGAAACTAAAAACCCTGATGGGTACAAGAACTTTGGGGTCTACTGCCGCTTCATAAATGAAGAGCTTGGGCGCTTCGCGAGCCGGTTGAAGCAAACCCCAGAGCCGGATGGAGATGGTAACATGCTCGACCATACTGCGTTGTTTTTTGGATCGGCCTCTAGTGCTTTTCATCTGTCCCGTAATTATCCGTTGATACTCATGGGGGGGAGAAAGCTCGGCTTCAAGCACGGCCAATACCTGAAGTATGGCCGGGGAAATGAGAGGAATCAGGCCACTTCAGGAATTAGCAGTGACTCCGGATGGAACGGTGAGATGAGTTACACGGAATTGCCGCTATCGAACCTCTACCTAACCATGCTCCAAAAGCTGGGTGTGGAAACCGAAAGCTTTGGTGGCAGCACGGAGGTTCTTAGCGAAGTATAGAGATAGCCTTGCCATCGTAATTTCTGGCCAGATTATATTAATTGCTACAATGGCCGGTGAGATAAGAGTTGCTTTGACGTGCTGGCAGATGACGTCCATTGGCTGATCGGAGAGAGGTCTCGGGGCCTCCCGAAGAGCCTCAAGCTGCGAAATTCACTTTGGCAGTAGCGATTGGGAAGTCATACTCGATGGGTATCAGCCCATCCTGATGTTTTCTGTGCGCTCATTTCTGGTTCCCATATCTCTGGGTATGGTAGTTCTCTTCCCCCATGTCCATGGGCAGAATAAGGCTTCTGCCTTGGCGCAGGATGAGGCCTATGCCCAGGTCAAGGCTCTCCTCGCCGCGAAATGCAATTCGTGTCACGGGACTCTCAAGCAAAAAGCGAAGCTCCGACTTGATACCCGCGCTTCAATGTTGAAGAGCGAAGTTATTGTCCCCGGGCAGGCCCTAGAAAGTCTTCTCATCGAGCGCGTCGAGGACATGAGCGAGGAGCGGATGCCACCTCCGGAAGAGGGGGCGGCCTTGAAGCCCGATGAGATTGCTCTTCTACGCCGCTGGATTGATGGTGGGGCAAATGCGCCAGTAGGGGAGCCCGTGCCACAAGATCCGGCCGATCACTGGGCTTTCCAAGTGCCACGCCGCATGCCCTTACCGGATGATGCGGGCAATCCCATCGACTTCTTGCTTCAAAAACGCCAGACGGCATTCGGGCTTAAGACGCAACCACCAGCACAACGCACGATTCTCATTCGTCGTCTCTACCTCGATCTCATCGGCCTGCCACCCACTCATGAGCAGTTGAATGATCCCCGGTCATGGGAGGTCATTGTGGACGGACTCCTCGCCAGCCCCCAATACGGTGAGCGTTGGGGGCGTCATTGGATGGATGTCTGGCGCTACAGCGACTGGTATGGCCTCGGAGAGGAAATTCGCGACAGTCAGAAGCATATCTGGCGCTGGCGAGACTGGATCGTTAATTCACTTAACGAGAACAAAGGCTACGGCCAGATGGTCCGCGAAATGCTCGCGGGCGATGAAATTGCACCGGACGATCCAGGAGCGCTTGCAGCCACCGGTTTTCTCGCCAGAAGCTGGTATAAATTCAACCGCACGAGCTGGCTGGACAATACGATCGAGCACACCGGGAAGGCTTTTATGGGGCTGACTATGAATTGCGCCAAATGCCACGATCATAAGTACGATCCCATCACTCACCTTGATTACTATAAGTTTCGAGCGATTTTCGAGCCGTATCAGGTCCGCGTTGATGCGGCTCCGGGCCCATTGGATCTGGCTAACAACGGATTGACCCGGGTGTATGATGGTAACTTGGGGGCCGCAACCTACCTGCACACGCGAGGCGACGAAAGTAAGGCGGACAAGAGCAGGAAGATCAGGGCTGGCTCTCCCTCCTTTCTGGCAGGGGATGCGTGGAGGGCTCCGAAGTCTATCGAGCTCCCGCTCGAGGCCTGGCGTCCTGATGTGCAGGAGTTCGTACAGGAAGAACTCCTTTCCCAGGCGCAGACAAAGGTCGCTCAGGCCGAAGCCCACCTAGAAAAGATGCGACTCCAGAAAGCGGCAGCAGACCGGGAAAAGGACCTGACGAATAGCGAGGATGAAGATCCTGCTCCGAAATCCAGGGAAAATAATCCAGGTGACAAGCCTGCTGTTGGCGGGCCAGTTCTCGTTGATGACTTCCGAAAAGCCCGTCCGGATCTATGGGAACTCGTTGGTAGTGACTGGCGTTACCAGGGTGCTCTGCTCTCCCTGACGAAACCATCCCTTGGCACGCACTGGTTACGTTCAAAAGTAACACATCCCTATGACTTTGAAGTCACCCTCAAGTCTCAAACGACCGGTGGCCAGAGATGGAAGTCGGTGGGCGTTCGCTTTGACGTCGATCAGAGCGGGAACAATTCTCACTTTGTCTACACAAGCGTTGAGGGAGCCAAGGTGCACCTAGCCCATACGATTGAGGGAAAAGATGTTTATACCAAGGCGGTTGCCAGTCGGCCAATCAGCTTGAATCAGGAATACATCCTGAATTTGAAAGTTCGAGGTGAGCTGATCAACGTCGCGCTGGATGGGGAATTCCTCTTTGCCTACAACCTGCCGAGACGCCAGGCCGGCTCCGTTCAGCTTCTCGCGTATGATGCCACTGCTGACTTTTATGGCATCGAGGTCCGACATTTGCCTGCTGAGATAATCCTTGAAAAAGCCAGTGATAAGGCGAAGCCCATCGTCGCCAGTACGCCGGTGATCACGGAAAGCGTTGTCGAACTGGCAAATGCCAAGCTGAGGCTGGCCCAAGCGGAAGACGCTTTTGCCAGAGCGCGAATCAATGCGGATAACCTTAATTTCCGGAAAAAGGGGAAGGGCACGGCAGAGAATGCCCGCCGCATGTTTCTTGAAAGGAACCTGGCCGAGGCAAGGGTCGATTTGCTCGATCCGAAAAAAGCGACCAAAGCTTCGGAGACGATCAAAAAACTGGAAGCAGATCTCAAGGCCGGGAAGTTCCCGACTTACGAACCCCTGACCACCAGCAAGGTGTCGCTTCTTAAGACGCCGAACAAGGATGCTCTGCCTGCGGGCGAGGGTTACCCAAAAACCAGCAGCGGTCGAAGAACGGCGCTGGCGAACTGGTTGACGCACCGTGATCACCCCCTGACCGCCCGGGTGGCAGTAAACCACATCTGGTTGCGGCACTTTGGTTCTCCGCTGGTGGAGTCTATTGCGGACTTTGGCCTGAGGGCGCCGAAGCCGGTGCATCAGGACTTGTTGGATTACCTGGCCGTTGAGTTGATCGAGTCGGGGTGGGACATGAAGCGCCTTCATCGATTGATGCTTTCATCAAAAACCTGGCGGCGCAGTTCCTCCAGTCTCGCGGCGGATGAGAGGACTCTCGCCGTTGACAAGAGCAACCGCCACTACTGGCGCATGAACAGCCGGCGGATGGAGTCTCAGGTTCTTCGAGACAGCCTGCTACACCTGGCGGGCACGCTTGATCTGACCCGCGGTGGTCCCCCGGTTACGCCCTCACCTAATGCGAGGAGGCGCAGTCTCTACTTTTTTCATTCACGAGACGGGCGCTCGACGTTCTTGTCGACCTTCGATGACGCCGATGTGTTTGCCTGCTACCGGCGCAGTGAAAGCATTGTTCCGCAGCAGGCATTGGCGATGATGAACAGTCAGACGGCGACCGTGGCAGCAAAACAGATCGCGGAAACATTCACTCCTGACATGAATTCCGAGGAGTTCGCCCGGGCTGCATTCATGAAGATTCTGGCCAGAGGACCGGCAGAGGCCGAATTGGCAGAAAGCCTGTCGTATCTGCGGGATCAACCCCGGCGAGAGCATTTCATTCATGCCTTGATCAACCTCAATGACTTTCTGGTGATCCGATGAATAAAGACTACGAATACTCTATTTCGAGGAGGGCCGCCCTGCGATCAGGACTTGGTTTTGGAGCGCTTGCACTCAACGGAATCATGGCCGCAGAACAACATGTCCTGCCGGACGGGAAACCTCATTTTGAACCGAGGGCAAAGCGGGTGATCTGGCTCTTCATGCGTGGGGGAGTCAGTCACATGGAGAGCTTTGACCCCAAGCCTGAGCTCAACAAGTATGCCGGGAAGACAATTGGAGAAACCCCCTATGAGTCTGTCCTCGATCCACAAAAAATAAGAAAGCTGCGCATCCCGATCAAAGGCGATGCCAACGGGCATACCCGTACCAAGATCTTTCCCCTGCAGACCGGCTTCAGGAAGCATGGTCAGTCGGGAATTGAAGTCAGTGACTGGTTTCCGCACATTGGTTCCTGCGCCGATGACATTGCCTTCATCCGTTCCATGTGGACGAGCGACAACAATCATGGTGCGCAGGTGCAATTCCATTCCGGGCGCCACTTTCTCGATCCGCGGGTTCCCACCATCGGAGCATGGATCAACTATGGACTCGGTTCACTCAGTGACAACCTGCCGCAGTTCATCAACATCGGGCCACGCTTCTTTGACAAGAAGGATGCGCATTACCTTGGGCCGGCCTACGAAGCGGTAAACCTCAAGATCGATCCTAATAATCCGCTTGATTACGCGAGGCCAACCAATGGCATGACGCCAGACAATCAACTCAGGAATCTCAAGTTAACGAACAAGCTCAATCGTCTTGCGGCGGAACGCTACCCTCTCGATCCGGTTATCGAAGCGAGGATAAAGTCCTATGAACTGGCCTATCGCATGCAGACAGCCGTTCCTGATGCGCTGGACTTTTCGCAGGAATCTCCTGAAACCAGAAATCTTTATGGTCTCGATCAGAATGAAACCAAGGCCTTCGGTCAGCAGCTTCTGGCAGCGCGGCGCCTTTCCGAGCGTGGGGTGCGTTTCATTCAGATCATGCATGGCGACGGCGCGGCAGGCGCATGGGACAACCATTCGGGATTGAAGAAAGGGCACACGAAGCTCTCAAGGCAGGTTGACCTGCCTGCCGCGGGTCTGCTGAAAGACCTGAAGCAGCGGGGATTGCTCAAGGATACCATTGTGGTGTTCGCGACCGAGTTCGGGCGGACCCCGGGTTCCCAGGGCGCAGATGGCCGTGATCATCATTCATTTGGTTTCAGTGTCTGGATGGCCGGTGCCGGTATCAGAGGGGGCGTGGTCGAGGGGGCGACTGACGAACTGGGATACCATGCCGTGGAAGCACCCCATTACGTGACCGATGTGCACGCTACGATCAACCACCTCATGGGCATTGATCCCCACAAACTGGAAGTTCCCGGGCATAAGCGCCTCGAAAAGGACTTTGGCCATCC
>Ga0115011_10002853_pt1 | contig 11867 bp, 12 predicted proteins | sample TroAtlMetagenome_2_FD_88705 | JGI IMG/M metagenome (GOLD analysis project Ga0115011, IMG submission 88705) | Marine eukaryotic phytoplankton communities from Atlantic Ocean - Tropical Atlantic ANT8 Metagenome | ecosystem: Environmental > Aquatic > Marine > Oceanic | place: Tropical Atlantic... | reverse complement strand
TAAAGAAACTTGTATCACAACACGAACCATTCACTCTTAAAGGTGGTGGTTTATTTCATTTATCATTTGGAGCAATACTTACAGCTAGTACTCTTAATAAGTGAACTGTCCCGTCTGTCAAATTCTGTTAATAGAAATCCACGCTGGGTTATACTGTTATAATAAAGATTGTATTGTTTATAAACAAAAAGCAATAGCTTGTTGTGAAGGAGGAGAAATTGCCGGAAAAAGCTGCAGATAAAAAAATAAAAAGAAATTTAGAACACGCAGCAGCAATGATTATGTGTTGGATACCTAAAGAGAAAAGAAATCAATACTTAAACTATTTTTATTCTTTGTTTACTGATGAGTAGTATTTATATTGGTATTCCAGTAATACACGATCAAGAGTTTTTTCATACAATAGAAAACTGTTTAGCACAAGCTGACAATCCTAGTGATATACACTTTGGTATATATGCGTTATGTGAAAATGAGTTTTGGGAAGAAGGCTTGTATAATTTTTCTTTACTACACAATATGTCTTTATTTACTGACAAACTTAGTTGGGAAAATTTAGGAATTGGCAAAGGAAGAATAAAAGCTGGTTCAATGTATAGAGGAGAAGAGTATGTTCTATCAATTGATTCTCATACTTTATTTGGTAAACATTGGGATACTCTTTTAAAAAAAGAAATAGATAAATTTAGTGACAATGTTATATTTACTGGTCTTGCAGGTCACTTTCACTCAGACGGAGAAAACAGATCTTTTGACCCACATCAATCTAAATTAGGATATCCTAAATTTACAGGACAACAATACAAATACGGAAATGAAGAATACTTTACAATGTATCCTGAATATATAGACATACACGATTATGAAGAAAACGGAATAATGAAGTGCCTACTTTGGAATGGTAATTTTTCTTTTAGTAAAAGTAATTTTTTTGATGATTTGTCAGATTTAGCAATACACACAGAACATTGGATACAAACATCAGAATTAATTCATAAGGGATACACATTACTAACTCCTTTATTCGATCAACCAATTGTTGCTCATCTTTATCAAGATAGAACCATACTGCACACACATAATGGACAAAGTAGGTTGAACTACAATGATTACTTACAACCTTATGAATTGATCAAACATCAAGAATTAGATTATGTAACTATTTGGGAAGATTATAAATCAAAGAATATAGATAAGGTAAAATTATTAGAGAAACACACAGGAGTAAAACTTGCCTAGATATGATTACAAGTGCTTAAGTGACAAATGCGAACAAACGTTCGAGATAACTCATAAGATAACTGAAGATCCGGTCATTAAGTGTATACTTTGTGATAGTCCTACAAAAAGACAGGTTTCTAGAAATGTTATGTTTGAAACGCCTGTAGATGTAGAATGGGACGGAGATCCTAGTGATTTAAGTGAAAAATCATTCAAACAGTACAATGAAGCTAAGAAAGTGAAGTATAGATGGTAACGCGTTACTAACGCGTCACTAACGCATCTAGAGGAGAGAAGAGGAGAAGAGAGAAGAAGAGATGAGAGTAGAGGAGAGTATTAAGATAGAAAGAGACAGTAAGAACAGGTTTGGTATGGTACTATATATTAGTCGGTCTTCCACTCCGACTTCCTCCCATCAATGGCTGTCCCAAGGGATAGCCATATGGTAAATGAATCTAAATTATATATTCCTAAACTGCCTTCTTTACACGCATCACAACAAAAAGTATTTGATTCAGACGCTCGTTGGAAAATACTTTGTGCTGGTAGGCGATTTGGTAAAACAAGACTTGGTGTACAAATGTGTATGGAAGTGGCACTCCGAGGTGGTCGTGCTTGGTGGATAGCACCTACTTTTGCTATTGCTAGAGTTGGTTGGAGAGATATTCAAGCTACAGCACAATCTTTTCCTAAAGAAATAGAACCTACTATATCTATTGTTAATATGGAATTTACTTTAGCAAATGGTGGACAAATAGCTGTTAGATCAGCTGATAATCCACAACGTCTTAGAGGTGAAGGTTTAGACTTTATTGTTATGGATGAGGCTGCGTTTGTTAAGCCTGAAGTTTGGCAAGAAGTATTAAGACCTACTCTTACTGAAAGAAAAGGTTCTGCTTTATTTATTAGCACACCTATGGGTATGAACAACTGGTTTTATAACTTATGGGAAACAGCAGAGACAGCACCTAATTGGGAAAGGTTTAGGTTTTCTACTTATGATAATCCAAGAATTGATCCCAAAGAAGTAGACTCAGCTAAAACAGAAGTTGGTTCTATTGTTTTTGCTCAAGAGTATATGGCTGAATTTGTTGAAGCTGGTCAAGGAATGATTAAACCTGAGTGGATGAAATATTGGTCTTATGATGATAATGGTGATTTCTTACTAGATGGAGAAACATATTTTAAAAAAGATTGTACTATATTTTTAGCTACTGATATAGCTACTTCAGTAGAGGAAGATGCAGACTATACTGCTATTATAGCTTGTGCTTTGACACCTGATAACAAGATGATTGTGTTAGATTGTTTAAGGCAAAGATTTGAAGGACCGGATATTTTGACTGCAATTAAAAGAATGATTGATAAACATCAAGCTGGATGGGTAACTATGGAAAGACAAGGTTTCCAACTTTCTTTAATACAGATGGCAAAACGTCAAGGAATGCGTGTAAAAGAAGTTAAACCAGATAAGGATAAAGTTGCACGAGCTTTAACACTTAGTGCTAGAATGGAATCTGGAGATGTCTATTTTAAATTAGACGCTCAATGGCTTGATGATATGGAAAGAGAGTTATTCACCTTTCCTGTCGGAGCACACGATGATATGGTAGACGCACTCGGATATGGTGTCCTGAACTTGAACGAGCGTAGACAATGGACTGCTTATTAGTTTAGGAGATGAATGGCTAACGAATTAAATGCGTTTCAAAGATTTACGAAACGATTAACTCCATCAGGACGAGACGAGTTAAAAAGATTAAATTTTAATCAATCACTAGCGTCAGCGCTAGATAGATCTGTATACGGATATAACACACAATCAGGGTATTTTCCTTCTGATAAATTAGAAGACATTGGTAATGGTTCTGGTAACTCCGCAGTTGCTGCTTGTCTTTCTGTTTTGGCTACAGCTTTTGCTGAACCAAAATTAAATGTTATGAAAGAAGATGAAGTAGGACAAGATGTCGTACTTGCGAAACATCCTGTTTCAAAATTATTTAAAAGACCTAATCCATTTATGTCAGGTGCAATACTTTCACATTATTTGGTTTCTTCCATAAGCGTGGAGGGAGATGCTTATCTTTTTAAGAATAGAAACAAAAAAGGACAAGTAGTACAGTTAGTTCCTCTTATGCCTGCTTTCGTTAAAGCAAAAGGTGATACAGAAAGATTAATTACAAGATATGAATACACACCAACTACAGATACAGTTGATATAGATCCTAAAGATATAATTCATATCAGAACAGGTGTAGACCCTAATGACCATAGGAGAGGTTATGCTCCAATAAAAACAGTTTTACGAGAAATATTAGGAGACGAAGCAGCAGGTCAATACTCAACTGCTTTGTTGCATAATATGGCAATACCCGGAGTTATACTATCTCCTTCATCTGATGCTATGGGTGGACCAACAAGAGAAGAAGCAGAAGCTATATCTGAAATGTATAAATCAAAATTTGGTGGAGCTAATAGGGGTATGCCAATGGTTCTTACTGGTTCAATGAATATAGATGTTGTTTCTTTTAGTCCTCAAGATATGAACTTGATAGAACTTAGAAGATTGCCAGAAGAAAGAGTTTCTGCTGTTATGGGAGTTCCTGCTGTACTTGCCGGTTTAGGTACTGGTTTAAATTCAGCTACTTACAGTAATACTAGAGAATTGAGAGAATATTTTACAGAGCAAAAACTTGTTCCACTTTGGAGAACTGTTGCAGAAGAATTAACATATCAATTACTTCCAGACTTTAATGAGGATGACAATATCTATTGTAAGTATCAAGTAGAAGATGTTAGAGCACTATCACAAGATCAAGATGAACTTTATAAAAGAATGAACACTGCTGTTTCAGGTGGTTGGGCAACAATTGGTGAAGCTAGAAATGCAGTTGGTTTAGCTGCAGACGATACTCATAATGTTTACTTAAGACCACTTAATATGCAACAAGTTGAAGCCACTGGTAAACCTGCTCAAGAAGATGCGGAAGATACATCAATACCTGTTGGAGAGGATGATCCTTTAGACATACCTGCTGCAACAATTGATCAAACATTTGTTTCACAAGAAGAATTAGAAAAGAAAGATGTTATGGATACAGGAGATGCTAATCCTGAATCTACAAGACAAGCTATATCTGTCACACCTACAAGAGGTATGGATATGTTTACAACACAAGAAGCTGCTGAAGAAAGAGCAAAGCAAATTGGTTGTGAAGGTTCTCATACTCATCAAATAGAAGATATAACTTACTATATGCCTTGTGCTTCACACGAGTCTTATGAAGGAACTAAAAAATCATATATAGATAAAATGGTTGAAGAGCTTAAGGTCTCATTAGAAGAAGCAGAAGCTATGTACGAGAGAGGTGACGATTTGCACAGTCCAGAAGAAAAAGCAAAAGACGACACTAATTTTCCAAGTCCGGGTATGAATCAAGCAGTTAGAATTTCAAACTCAAAATATAAACAATTTCCATATGGTTACGCAAAATCTTTGAAAGAAGATTATCCAGAAATTTGGAGACTAGCTGGTAACGGAGGTAATCCTCCAACTTCATTTACTGGTAATGATGCTTTCAGAAGATGGTCTGCATATCAATCAGGAGATAGAAGTGAATCTGTTCTTAACTGGGTAAGAAGAAGAGAACGTTATATGGGTAGACATCAAAACGATAAAAGATTAAATGGTGTTATTGCTGCTATCAAATGGGGTGGAGTTCTTAACATAGGTGTTCCAGCTATGAAAGCTGTTATTAACGAAAGAAAAAAACTTGTTAGAGAACGTAGAAAAAAAGCTTCACAATTAGAAGAAGAGATGGTAATGAAAGCAATCTCAGGAAGAATTAGAAAGATCCTTAAAGAAAAAGCTTCAAAGCATAATGCAAGTAATGCTAAACATAAAACTTCTGCAGGTACTTTAGGAAAAGTATTTAACAGAGGTGTTGGTGCTTATAATACAAATCCTAGTTCTGTAAGACCAAATGTAAGATCATCTGACCAATGGGCATTAGCCAGAGTCAATGGCTTTTTGTATGCACTCAGAAATGGTAAATTTAAAAGAAAACCATATGACACAGACTTACTTCCATCAAGTCACCCAAACGCTACATAAATAAATCTCTTAAAAGTAGTCGTTATGAATTAAGGTCTACTGATAAACTTATATATGATATTGGCAATTTTATATATATAGGAGTTTAAGTGTCAGATAATTTTAATATCAAGTCAATCGACTTAGAGATAAAAAATGACGAAAAAGGCGAAGTCGCTGCGGTCTTTTCTGTCTTCGATAAAGTAGATTCAGATGGCGATATTGTAAAGTCAGGTTCAATCAAATCAGGTTTCAAATCAGGTGATGTTCCTATGGTATGGGCTCATAAGTGGGATATGCCAATTGGTAAAGGTCAAATAGAACAAGATGATAATAAAGCGACATTTAAAGGTCAATTTTTTATGGACACAGAATCTGGAAGAGAAGCATACAACCTAGTAAAAGCAATGGGCGATTTACAACAATGGTCTTTTGGTTTCAAGGTTGATGATTCTGAATACGGAAAAATTTCAAAAGATGGTAGTGATGAAGAAGAGAATGTTAGATACCTAAAAGGTTTAACAGTTTATGAAGTTTCACCAGTACTTGTCGGAGCTAATCAAGAAACATACACAATGGCTATCAAATCTAATACTGAGTTACTAGAAGATATAGCTGATGCAAAAGCTGTAATGACTACAGAAAGTATGAATCAACCAGATCCTGAAGAGGAACCTGCTGAAGAAGAAGCTCCAGCAGAGGAAGAAGCTCCAGCAGAAGATGTTGAAGCAGAAGAAGTAGTTGATGAAGTAGATACTGAGTTTGAAGAAGTTTCTGAAGAAGAAGCTCCAGCAGAGGATGTTGAAGCAGAAGAAATTGCTGAAGAAACTGCTGAAGAAGAAGAAGAAAAAGATTTAAAAGTTTCTGAAGAAGTCAATAAGACTTTTTCTGAAGAGGTTAAAGATGTGCTTGCTGCATTGGATAACCTGATAACAAGGGCGAAAGCAATTTCGTCCCTCCGTGAAAAAGACGGAAGAAAATTAGGCGTAAAAGCTACTGAAGCTCTTCGCACGGTTCAGGACGATCTTAGCGATGCTTGGGCAGAATTAGACTCATTTGTCGATGAGTTCGGTGATGGAGAAGTTTCAGAGTCAGAAGTAGAAGAGCAACCAACTGGCGATGTAGACGTTGATGAGAATAACGGTGTAGTCAACGAATATGACGAAGATGTTTCCGACATCGATTCTGAGGAAGAAGAAACTGAAGAGACTCCTGTCCCTGAAGTATCCGAAGAACCAGAGGATAACAGCGAATCAACTGACGAAGATTTTGACGCTGAATGGGTCGAAGGTCAAAGGCTTATAGCCGAGACTGTAGACATTTAAGTATAAGTAATAAGTTATCATAGGAGATAATAGTGAGTAAAGTTGACAATCTTAAAGAACAGATTGTAAAATCGCGTGAAGAGCTTAAAGGTATCTTCGATGGCGCAGACGAAAACGGCAAATATACTGCTGATCAAAAAGAAAGTATTGCGAAAGCTAATACTGATCTAGCAAATATGGTCGAAGATCTCAAAATCGAAGAATCTAAAGCAGCTAACGCAAAAGCTCTCGAGGTAGAAAACCAACCTGTGAATGAAATGCCTGTTCCACCAGCTGATGAACCAAAAGGTTTCAAAACAATTGGTGAGCAAATCACTGACTCAGATGCATACAATGCATATGTAGGTCAAGGAGTTAAAGGCGTTGATTCTAAAGGTGACTTTTCCCCATATGAGTACAAAACCACTTTAAACACAACTGGTTATCCGCCAGAGTCTCTCAGAACTCCGGGCATTTTAGAAACTGCTCTTAGAGATCCAGATAGCGTTATTGGATTATTCGATCAAATCGAAACAAACCAAAATGCATATGTCTATCTCGAAGAAACCACTTTCACAAACAATGCCGGATCAGTTGCTGAAGCTGCTGACATTAGTACATCTAATGAAGGTGCATTAGCATTCACTGAGAGAACAGAATCCATCAGAAAAATGGCAACATTCTTGCCAGTAACTGATGAATTACTCGCAGATGTAGCAGGTGTACAAGGTTATGTAAACTCAAGACTCTCAACAATGATGAAGCTTAATATGGACAACCAACTCATCAATGGTGACGGTTCTGCTCCAAACTTGACTGGTATTTTGAATAAAACTGGAATCAATACATTTGATTACAGCTCTTACTCAGGAGAATTAGCAAGACTTGGACAAATTTACCAAGCCATTACAGAGATTAGAAAGGACAGCTTTACAGAAGCAGACGCTATTGTAATGCATCCTTCAGACTGGTACCAAATCGTAACAGCAGTATCTGACGTAACAACATCCGGTTCTAAGAACCCATTGTTTGTCGTTGCTGGTGGATTCGGTGCTGATGCTGCTCCAAAAATTTGGGGTCTAAATGTTGTACCATCCACAGTAATCGCAGAAGGAACCGCATTAGTCGGTAAATTCGGTGGTGGAGAAGCTGCACACGTTGTAATGAGACAAGGGGTAGATCTTGCTGTTTCTGATAGTCATAGTGACTTCTTTGCGAAGAATCAACTAGCAATCAGATTAACAATGAGACTAGGTTTCCCTATTTACAGAGCAACAAGTTTCTGTTCTATAACAAACTTCTAAAGTTTGTAGATAGTGTATAGTCAAAGCGGGATTTTTATCCCGCTTTACTATTTGTCAACAGAGAGTATGAGGTAATATATAATTATGTTCGTAGTAGTAGAAAAAAATATTTGGAAGCTAGAAGATGGAACAATCTGGGAAGGATCCCTTGCCGATGCACCATCAGGTAACGCTGCACTTATAGCCAAAGCTGGAAGAGAATATCCTGAAGCTTGGTTAAAAGAGCAAGGTTGGGGTAAGAAAGAAAAAGCTCCTGCTAAAAAGAAAGCTGCACCTAAGAAAGCTGACGAATCAAAAGAAATAGAAAATAAGGCTGTCAAGCCAAAAGATACTGAAGACAAGTAAGGAGTCCTAAATGGCTCTATGTACTGTATCTGATGTTGAATCAATAGTTCAATTAGATTATTCAACAGCACTCAAGGCAGATATAACCAATGTTTACATTCCTTATTGTGAATCAGCTATAAAAAGATTTTTAGGATATGATCCTGAATATAATTCTTCTATAACTGAAGTATTTGATGGTAAGGAAAAAACTCATTTATTTTTAAAAGTCAGCCCTGTAGTTAGTATGACTTCTGTAACTGAAGATGGATTTACTCTATCACAAGGTAATAATGCAGATTATGTTGCTTATCTAGAAGAAGGCTATCTAGTTAAGACAGGTAAGTCAAGATGGTCTGATGCTAGAATGCAAAACATCACAGTTGTTTATGCAGCTGGATATCAAACCATTCCTGATGTTATAAAGTATACTACAGCAAGAATGGCTGGAAGATTAGTAAACAATACTTTACAGCTTTCTGCTATACAGAAAAATGAAGTATTAGATTCACATAAATCAGCTACCGATAATAAAGGTAATTTCTACAATGTAACAAGTGAGTCAATAGGGGACTTATCTCTTTCTTATGGTTCAGATCCCCTCACTAATACACTTAGTCCTGTTTTAAGTGCTTTTGATATAACAGCTTTAATGCCTTATAAAAGGATATTTTTCGAGTAAGGTCAGTTAGGAGGAACAATGCCAAATAGAATAGCGCCCACAGTTGAAGAAGCAAGAGAACTTTTCTTAAAAGATCCTCATAAAAAATTATCATTATGGGCAGAAGAATGGGGAGTCTCAGATGAAAGAGTTAGACAGTTAAGAGAGCAAGCAGGAATTGCTCCTAGGTCAGCTTACAATTCAGAAATAGCTCAAATTGTTTTAGATAGAATAGCTGAAGGAAAAGGTTCTTTAACTACTTCTAAAACATACGAAGAACTTCCTATTGGATATGAACGATTCAAAGCTTGGATGAAAGATATGCCTGAACTTGTTGAAAGAGTAGAAGAAGCTAAAGCAAAAGCAGATAAGTTATCTTGGAATCCTGAATGGAAAAAATGTTTAGAATGTCTAGATGAAAAATCTATATCAGAATTTGAACCTTCTCAAAAGTATAAAAGTGGATACACTCAGTATTGTAAAGACTGTTTAGTTTCACTTAGAGAAGCTACAAAACAATATAAAGAAGTTTTAAAATCTGAAGAAAATATGAAAACTTGTTTACTTTGTAGAAAAGAAAAAGCTTTAAATAAATTTAATAAATCTAAAAAAATTAAAGATAAAAGAGAATCTATATGCGCTCTTTGTCATAGAAAAGCAAACCGAGAAAAGAACTTGGCATAAAATAAACTATATGCTTATAATTAAAACTGGTTATAAATGATCTTAAGGATTTAACCAATCCTTTCATAGAACATAAGTAGCCTCCTTAATTGATGAGAGAAACTGGGTCTAGTACCCAGTTTTTCTTTTATACAAGTGTATAATATCTTTATCGCTGATGAACGTATGACAAAACTTAGACTTATGGCATTTATGAGAGCGGGTAATAAATGTGAATGGGCTGAGTGTGAATCAAGGTCTCAACTACAGTTGGCTCATATACACGGCAAAGGAATGGGTGGTAATGAAGAAAGAAAATACAATCCTGAAAATGTTACAGTGCTATGTATGACTCATCACGATATCTACGATGGTAGAAAACAACAGGGAAGCTCGTATGCTGTAAGAATGCTTCTTACTGCTTATTTGAAAGGAAAATGGAATGAATAAAGAACAAAAAATAGAGGAAGTAATTAGATATATACAAGATGCTAATCCTGAAGCAGAAATGCTAGAGGGACACGACAATGCAATACTTGGTATAGCTAGTATTCCACGACTTGGAGAATGTGTAGCTTATTCATCTGCAATTATTGTTAATAATTTATTTAATGAATATATGGATGATAAAAGTATTGAATGGGAAACTGAAGAAGAAGCTGGTATGGGAAAGAATGATCAAGCTTGGCAAATGGCTTTAGACTTTTATGGTCACAGTATATATTCTGTAAGTTATGGTGAATATGGACCCATCTTCATAGACGATTTCTTCTAATCAACAGAGGTCTTATTGTATCATTACAATATGACTCTTAACAATCATTATTTAGACGATACCGTAACAATTCAAAGACACTCTGCTTCTGGTGTAGACGATAGAGGTAACTTAACATCAGACTGGCAAGATAATCAAACAGATGTAAAGTGTAGAGTAATTAGAAATGGTAGTGTTGAAGACAGAGATGGAAGAAACACTATTATTGAATCTATTACTATTTACTTTGATGACACTGTAAATGTAAAAGCTAATGACAGAATAAAAGAAAATTCACAATATTATGAAATTACAGGTGTTTACACAGCAAGAAATGCAAAAAGCGAAAACTGTTACACAGTAATAAGTTGTCTTTACAGAGAGTAATGTCCTATGGTATTTGGATATAGAACTAAACAAGAAAACGACAACAGAGTAAAAGGTACAAAAGGTAACTGGTCTTTAGTAAATAAAATATCTTCTATTGCAAGAAGAATATCTGGTAATACAGGTTTCGTAATTGCTTTAGCTCCTAAGCAAGCAGGTGGTATAAGATCTGCTAGAAATGAAATTTTAAAATATAACAGATACGCTCGTGACGCTAATGCTATTATGAATCGAAATATAAAAAAACGTGTACTTAATCGTGGATTTGGTAGAGCGGCTGGTTTAGCTACTAACTTGATATTACCTCCAGCAAACAATATTGCCCTTAGATTAGTAAGGGCAAAAATTGGAGGTATGATGAACAGAAGAATACACGGTATAAAAAAAAAACCGGGGCTGAGGATATTCGGAACAAAAACAACAAGTAAATATCACAAGCTTTTAAATGTAAATGCTTCAGGAAATATATTTCTAATGATGCAAAAAAGTTTAGCTTTAGGTATGAAAGCTACAGCTCCTAGAGAAAGCTTTACAATGCAACTTAAAGGTTCTGCAAATCCTGTTCAGTTTGCACCTAACAACTTAGCAGATTCTGTACAAATGTTACAGCCAGAGTTTAATCCAGATAAAAATACGATAGCTAGATACACAGTTACTGCTGGTGGTTCTGCACCCGGAGTTATGGTTGCAGATAAAGCACCGTATGTATGGATTGCTAACTATGGTGGTATACTTTTTGATCCTACAACTGGAGAAAATGATAAAATTTATGCTCCTAGTTTCTTTGCTCAAAAAGCTCTTAGATTTACAGCAAAATTATATGCTCCTGCAATAAAGAAAATTGCTGAAATAGTAGATCCTCACGGACTGGGAAGTTTATCAAGCAAATCAATCTTGCAAATTAATGAAAGCCAAAGAGCTAAAGCTATGTATAAAGTTTGGCTTTCTAAAGATGGTGAACGTGTTCAAAAAGAGAAAGAGTTTAGAGGAGAAAGAGTCAAAAGAGATAGTAAAGGCAGAGTTATTAAAGGTAGAACAGTTGGTGATAACTTTATTGAAGATGAATTTGCTACAGAAAATGGTTTGAATTGGAGCTTTACTAGAGATAAGTCTGCAAAGTTTGGTTGGAAGTTAAGCAGAACTGAACAGGTAAATC
>Ga0115011_10002852_pt1 | contig 11867 bp, 10 predicted proteins | sample TroAtlMetagenome_2_FD_88705 | JGI IMG/M metagenome (GOLD analysis project Ga0115011, IMG submission 88705) | Marine eukaryotic phytoplankton communities from Atlantic Ocean - Tropical Atlantic ANT8 Metagenome | ecosystem: Environmental > Aquatic > Marine > Oceanic | place: Tropical Atlantic... | reverse complement strand
TGATAAGATTCTGACATCTTGGAATGGTTTGATGCTCGGTGCCATTGCTCGTGCCGCTGCAATTTTTGATAACAAGGATTATCTGGCAGCTGCCGAGAAAAATCTCTCGTTTATCCGCTCAGAGCTTTGGGATGCGGAGAAGAAGCGGCTTTATCACCGTTGGCGTAATGGGGCACGTGACAATGCTCAGATATTCGATACCCATGCCTATCTCCTGAGCGGGATTGTCGCTCTTTATGAGGTGACACTTAGCCCGGATCACCTGGAGTTTTCCATGGCTATTGCTGACCGGATGATCGAGGCTTTTTACGATCCCAAGGAGGGGGGGTTCTTCCAGAGCGATGGTGCAAAGGATTTGATCCTTCGTTTAAAGGAGGATTATGATGGAGCGGAGCCTTCGGGGAATTCAGTCGCGTCACTGGCTCTCCTCAAATTGGCGGCTATTACCGGCAATAAACGTTACCGAGAGGTGGTGGATAAGACATTGTCCTATTTTTCCGGACGGATGAAGACGGTGGCAGTGGCGATGCCCTATATGTTGAAGGCTGCAGATTTTGCATCACGTGAAGCAAATAGGGTGGTAATTGCAGGAGACCCAAAATCTGAGTCTGCACAAAAACTACTGCGGGCAGCCCACTCAGTATACCAACCGCACAAGGTGGTACTGGGAACGGTCGGCCCGATTGAGGAATTTGCTAGGAGTCTGGCAAAGGGAGATGACAAGGACGTGAAGGTTTACCTTTGCAAGGGCAAGCATTGTGAGCTGCCTACGGCTGATCCCGGTAAGGTTCGCCAGTTGCTGCTTAAAAAGGAGTGAGTTGCTACTTTGATTCAGCGCATAAAAAAAGCCACCGGTTTCCCGGTGGCTTTTTTGTTAAGTCTTATGCCGATTAGATTAGCGTGTGCCGTATACCTCGATTTCGACGTAGTGGTTCATTTCATTGGCGGTATTACCATTGGACCAAAGGCGCACATAGCGCGCTTTCTTTCCATCAATGTCAAAAATCCGTCCATGGTTGGTTTCCACCCAGGCAAGGTCTTTGCCAACACCTACCTTTGAGGAGTTGTCGTGGTCGTTGTTGAATACGGTAACAACGCCTTCCTTGAACTCTGGATCATTGGAGACTTGAGCAATAACATCAATGTAGGCGCGGGCATTCTTGTGGAAGTGCCACACCACAATGCCGAAGATTGAAGCCTCCTCTTCGAGGTCGACCTGAACCCATTGCTTACCGGGTCCAAGCTCGGTGTAGGAGCCGTCAGCGCCGTCCTTGTCACCATCACAGATCATGTCGAGATCGCCGATGATCGGTTCCGGGTCACTTGAGGTCACCTCCATGTCGAGGGCAAGGTTTTCACTGTCTGCAGGAGCCTTGAGCACCAAGCGTGGTTTCTTGCTCTTGTCGAGGTTGGGCAGCTTGGCTGCAACCGGAGTGCCGACAAACATAGGTTTGGGAAAATCAATCTCCACGTCTTTCCACTTGCTCTTGTCGGTGTCCTGCGCAGTTACCGTTAAGAAGGCAGGGATGATGAGGAATGTTGCCAGAAGTAGTGTTTTTTTCATGGTTTTTTAGGTCTCTTTTCAATAATTAGTGCGGAAAGTCGCTATCTATACGACGAAATCCTCGGGTTTAAATTCGATTTTTTCGCCTTTTTCGATCGCCTCATGAATTTTCATGCAGGTGACCGTTGTCTTGAACCCCTCGAGGGCCGGGCAGTTCAGGTCGTCCTGACTGCCGTTATTGCGCACGGTATCAAAGAAGTTGCGCAGGTGAGGTGTGTGTGGGCGCTCCTGGAACTGGGTGTGGGATGGCAATTCCCAAGGATCGAGCCCTTTGGAGACTCGGGCATCCGTGAGGCTGGTCGCCTTGTCAGCCATCCACTTTGCATCTTTGTCGACAGAGCGCCATGGTGTCGGGTTTTCCCAGAATTTGTGATACACTTCTTCCTTAGATAGGTCTTTTTCAATCAGTGGTTTTTGTCCAAGCCCATACTCTTCCCAGCTTTTAGCGTGGGCTTCGCGGTAGATCTGATTATACTCGGTGAGCTCTGAAATAGACATGGTCCCATCCTCACCCATGAACTTCTCGAAGAACTTCTGGGAACTTGAGGTGGTAAGTACCTGATAATAGGCTCTGGTCTTCAGGATGTCTCCAGTACCTCCCTTGGTGTCCCACTTAGCGCGTGGTGTTTCATACTCGAAGAAGGCCATGACGTTGTCGGCATGTTCATACCCCTCTTTGACTTGACTGACAATATCCAGCTCAGCCTGCAGTTTGGCCTTGCGCTTTGAGGACTTGGTTTTTTCAAGAGCTTCCTTGACTTCACTGGTGAGGAGATCGTTGAGGAATTCCCCGGTGTAGTAATCAGTGCCGCCCTGGGCAAAGATCGAGTTTGGAGTGGTATCCAGAAGCCAGTTGAAGATGTCGATCTGGTGGGCACCAAGGTCGGAAATGATACCACCTCCAAATTTCTTATACATGCGCCAGTTGCGGAACTCAAACATACCCATGGCACCACCATTGAAACCATATTTCTTGAGCATCTCGTCACTCAATGCATCTTTGCCTTGCGGAATTTCTCTGGGCACAGAGCCACCCCGGGAGCGGTTCCATTGGGCACTCATGTGGGTGATCCAGCCGAGCAGGTTATTCTTGTCGTTGAGGATCTCGTTTTTAACGTGCAAGTAACGCGGGTTACTGCGGCGCTGGTGGCCGATTTGCAGAAGTTTGTTGGTTGCCCGTTGGGCCTTGACCATGTCTCTTGCCTTCTCGATGTCGTTGGACATCAACTTCTCACAGTAAACGTCCAGTCCAGCCTCAAGTCCCATGATGCTGTAGGTGTGATGGGAAAAGTCCGGAGTGGCCACAATGATGCAGTCCAGATCTTCATTCTTGATCATTTCCTCGGCATCATCGTAACCAGTGCAGGTCTTGCCATCTTCACCACCACCCTGACCACTGGCGGAAATCTGGCCGACACCAGCGCGCTTGTTGCGGCCCCAGATGTCACTGACGGCCACATAGCGCACGTCGTCTTTGAAGAATGTGCTGGATTCACGTAGCGCTTTACCCTCATCACCGTAGCCAATGATACCGCAACGGACGATGCCATCCTTTGTGGCTTTTTGGCCAAGGGCTGTCTTGCTGGTGACGATTAGGCCAATGCCTACGCCGGCCGATGAGCTGTTGCGCAAAAAGTTGCGACGCGAAAGAGATGATGCCTCATCCTCAGATCCTGCTTTGTTCGCGGCGTCTTTTTTGCCGATGTGCTTGAACTTCATGATATCGGTGTGGTGCGTTTTTTGGATGTGCTTGCTATAAATATTGATCAGTCTTTTTCCTCAGCGGAGTCATCGTTATCATTCTTTCCGATGGCCATGTCCACGAGGTTGTCTACGGCGAGAATGTTGTGTTTGACGGTCATAAGTGCCAAAGCAATCACAACGAGTTCAACACCGCGGCGGACGACATCAACGTCGTCAGGCAACAGCATTAGGCCGAAGCTAAGTGACAGGATCACAGCACCGGCGACAATCAGTGAGATGCGGGTGAAAAGGCCGATGATGACCCAGATTCCGGTAATGACTAGTGCCCATGGAAGGAAAGTTGCGTAATGTCCCAGCATGCTTTCCGGGATCGGCGTATTGGCTTTCATGACCCCGGTGATGTTTTCCATTACATACTTCCCATTTTCCGTTGCAAATTCCCATTGTCCTGTTTCCTCATTTTTGCCTTTCCACTTTGTTAATCCGGCAAACAACAGACGCATCCCGATCCACATTCTCAGGAAAAAGCAGGCCCAGGCTTCTCCGCGCAAAATTCGACTACAACATTTCTCTGACATGATTGATTAGGATGGTAAATTATTTGATTTTGATAACTTGCTTTTCCCAAATTGGGAAGGATTCGAAAAAGGATTAAACGAATTCGGGGAGAAATGCAATAGCTAGGGGACTCTTCGCTATATCTATTTGACGACGGGGGGCGCCCCGTGGACCTTCTAATATGTCCATTATTATCGGGGAAAACTCTTCTACTGGCAACGACTACAAGGAGGCAGCCAAGGATCTGTGCCGAGCACTGCTTGAGGATGAGAAGCTAAAGGGGGTTTTTGCCTCTATTGACACGTTTATGGAAAATGACGTATCCAAAGAGCTTTTCAGCCAGATGCAGGTCAAAGGTGAGGAGTTGCAGACCAAGCAGCAAGCGGGAATTGAACTGACCGCTGGTGAGGTCGAAGAATATAACAAACTGCGGGAAAAAATGCTCGATGATCCCACAGCCAAGGGGTTTGTCGAGGCGCAGGAGTCCATTCAGAGTGTGCACCAGACCATTGGTAGTTGGGTCTCTCTTGTCTTTGAAAACGGGAGAATGCCCACCGAGGAAGAGTTTGCTGGTCATTGTGGACCGGGATGAGGTTGCGATTAGTCCGCTCGTGGAACGGCTGATCAGGGTTAATAAACCCGGAAATGAATTGGAACAGGTCTAAAGGGGGCATGTTGTTCTGCTTATCGTTTATATCTTTTTGTGTTTGGAAGCGGAGCGGGGGTGATTTTTTATCGGGTAGGGGCATATATTAAATGAATGGGAGATTGCATGGGAGCAAAGTTGAACTTGAAGCCAAGCCTGCTTTGTCGGCGGCATAAGCTAATCTGTGTAGGAATTGCCTGTCTGTTGACGACTGGGCTTATAGGCGAGGGTAAGGACATATCCTATGATCAACAGGTGCTACCTCTGCTGGAGCAATACTGCTTTGACTGCCATGGCGAAGGTGCTGCCAAAGGGGGGCTTTCTCTGGATAGCTGGAAGTCTCCCGCCGAGCGGGTGGCCGACCTGCACGTATGGAAGGAAGTATTACGCAATGTGTCCCTTAAGGTTATGCCACCTGCCAAGAGAAAGGATCAACCCAATGAGCAGGAACGCGACCTGATAGAGGCTTGGATTGAGCAAAGGGTTTTTCGATATGATCCTGATAATCCTGACCCAGGCAGGGTGACTATCAGGAGGCTAAATCGGCAGGAATACAATAACACCGTGCGTGACTTGCTGCATGTCAATTTTAAACCTGGTAATGATTTTCCTCCTGATGATACAGGGTATGGCTTTGACACGATTGGCGACGTGCTGACCCTTTCCCCAGTCCTTTTGGAGAAATACATGAGTGCTTCCGGGCGTGTGATGGACGCGGCGATGCGCACCAGTGAACCTCCCGGTAATAAGCGGCAATACCAGGCAAACTCCTTGAGAGGAGGGCAGATGACCTCCGGGGCCCGAATCCTTGCAACTAATGGGAGCTTTTCTCTGAGGCATGAATTTCGCAGGGATGCAGAATACATTATCAGGATCCGGGCAGCTGCCCATCAGGCCGGCGATGAAGCAGCGAAGATGACGCTTAATGTCAACGGCAGGGACCTGCACACCTTTGATGTCAGCAATGAGCCGGAAGAGCTCAAGGACTTTGAGCGGCGTGTCAGAATGAAGGCTGGCAGGCATGAAGTGGTCATCAAGTTTATCAATGATTTCTATGCCCCAAAGGCGAGCAACCCGAGGCGGCGTGACCGCAACCTGCTTGTTGAGGCTGTTGAGATCGAGACCACCGGTCCGGTGGTCTTGCCGCTGCCAGAATTTCACCGAAGAATCCTTGGTAACCAGGAAGTGACTCCCAGCAACCGTCTTACTGTGGCAAGGCAAGTCCTGCATGAGTTTCTTTGCAGGGCCTATCGGCGGAGGGTGCCGCAGTCGGAGGTAGAGCGTCTGATGCGTTTTGTGAAACTCGGCTTTGAGGAGGGCGGGACTTATGCCTTTGAGAAGGGGATCAAGTTGGCCTGTCAGGCAGCCCTGGTTTCTCCTTTTTTTCTTTATCGGGGTGAAATACAGAAAAATCCTGATGATCCCGATGAGGTTGCCAGGATTGATGATTACGCGCTGGCATCCAGGCTTTCTTATTTTATCTGGTCAAGTATGCCTGATGACGCGCTGTTCCTTGAGGCGGCACGTGGTACGTTAAGGAAAAATCTGGACTCTCAGGTCAAGCGAATGCTCAAGGATCCCAAGGCTCGTGCTCTGACGGAGAATTTTGCCGGGCAGTGGTTGCAATTGCGTAACATGGAACTGATTAGTCCCGATCCTGGCAAATACCGCGGCTTTGATAGCAGGTTACGGCAGGCAATGCGAATGGAAACCGAGGCGCTGTTTGATCACATCGTGCGCAATGACTTGCCCGTTACTGAATTTCTTGATGCAGAGTATTCCTTTATCAATGCGAGGCTTGCCAATCACTACGGAATCCAGGGCGTCTCTGGGGATGACCTGCGCAAGGTGTCGCTTAAGGGGACAGGTAGGCGTGGTATTCTGACGCATGGCAGCATCCTCTCGATTACATCGAACCCGACACGGACTTCGCCGGTGAAGCGGGGTAAGTGGATTCTTGATAATATTCTGGGAACTCCCCCGCCGGAACCTCCGCCGGGAGTCGGGCAACTGGAGGACAACGCCAAGCTTGAAGGAACATTCCGCCAGCGGCTTGAGCAACACCGCAAAGATCCCAATTGTGCCTCCTGCCACGCGCTGATGGATCCCCTTGGTATCGCCTTTGAGAATTTTGACGCCGTTGGTCGCTGGCGGGATCTTGAAGAAGGGCAGGCGATTGATTCAAGTGGTGAATTGGTTAGCGGAGAGCGGTTCAATAATCACGAGGAATTTCAGCAGGTTCTATTAGCAAAAAAACGTAGTGATTTCCTGCGTTGTGCGAGTGAAATGATGCTGACTTTTGCCTTAGGAAGGGGGCTGGAATTCTACGACAAGCCGGCGGTTGCTTCGGTAGTCAATCGACTCGAGTCTGGTGAATTACGATTCTCCGAAGCCGTGCTGGGAGTTGTGCACTCGGTTCCTTTTCAGTTCCGTCGGGGCGATGGCCGACGAATTTATGATTAATTCCTTATTTTTGAGTGATTTTTACCGGCCAAGGGCAGTAATTTCTAGTGTCCCTATTGGTTTTTATCAGTATACTATTAGGAGCATAACTGAGTATGAATAGTCAGCGAATTTCAAGACGGAGTGCATTGCGTGGCCTTGGAGTGTGCATGGTGTTGCCTCCTCTGGAGGCTATGCTTCCCGCATCGATGGCAGCCAATTCAAGAGGCATTGCCAAGGCTCCTAAGCGGATGTCATTTGTCTATGCGCCAAATGGCAAGAACATGGAGAAATGGCGCCCCAAAGGCATGGGAAGTGACTACAGTTTGTCACCGACATTGGAGCCGCTTGCCGGAGTAAAAGGGGATTTTCAGGTGCTCAGCGGCCTTGATCACCGTAACGCAACAAACGGAGGTGATGGGGCAGGGGATCACGCCAGGGCGAATGCGACCTTCCTGACTGGTATGCGGGCAAAGAAAACCGCCGGTGCAGACATCAGTCTGGGGATCTCAGTTGACCAAGTGGCAGCTCAGCAACTGGGCAATATGACCAGATTGCCGTCGCTTGAGTTGAGTTGTGACGCGGCACGGCGCAGTGGCAAATGTGATTCCGGTTACAGTTGTGCTTACCAGTTTAATCTTTCATGGAGGGACAAAAAAGTCCCGATGCCTCCTGAGGCGAATCCTCGCCTTGTTTTCGAGCGGATGTTTGGCAAGGATACGACTGGTGGCGGCAGCAAGTCAGAACGTCTTATTCAGGCAAGAAAGAATAAAAGTATACTCGACTTTGTCATGGAGGACGCAAAGCGCCTGCAAACGCGGCTCGGAGGTAATGATAGGCAGAAACTTGAAGAGTATTTTACCGCAGTCAGGGAAACCGAACGCCGGGTTGAGAATGCTGAAAAATTTGCCGCGGCTGCACCCGATATGGAAAAGCCGGCTGGTATCCCTGGAAGTTATAAAGAGCATATTCGCTTGTTGTATGACCTAAGCGCGCTGGCTTTTCAGAGTGACACGACACGTATCAGCACGTTCATGATGGCTCATGACGGGAGTAACCGTAACTTCCGCGAGATTGGAGTGCCGGATGGGCATCACAGCATTTCTCATCATGGCAGAAACAAGGACAAGCTCGAGAAGATTGCTAAGATCGACCGTTTCTACATTGAGCAGTTCGCCTATTTCCTCAATAAGCTTAAGGGAATGAAGGATGTTGATGGAAGTAGCGTGCTGGATAATTCAATGATTGTGTATGGCTGTGGTATTGCCGATGGAGACCGTCATGGTCATCATGACCTTCCGGTTCTTCTTGCGGGCGGGGGCGGCGGAAGTTTGGAGGCAGGAAGACATCTGGATTTTCGCGGTGAGGTGCCGTTATCCAATCTCTATGTTACCATGCTGGACAAGCTGGGCTTGGAGGTGTCAAAGCTGGGGGATAGCACCGGTGCGTTACCACGAGTCTGAAGATAGGACGTATAGGACTTACCTTGCCTGAATAACCTGCTCGACGGCTTCGCGGGTTGGCAGCATGCCGCGCCCGCCAAGTGATGAGGCATTCAAGGCACCTGAGGCACTAGCAACTTGTGCGGCTTCTTCAATGTTTCGCCCTGAGTCAAGGGCGTGAAGGAAGGCTCCGTGGTAAACATCGCCACATCCTGTTGTGTCCACTGCCTTTGCAACAGGATATGCAGGTTGGTGGAAATTGCTTGCCGATCGAGGGTAGATCCAACTGCCGTTTTCACCATCTGTAATGCCGACAATCTGTGCATTAGGGCAAAGCTCTTGAAGTCCTTGAACGGCTGCTTTTCTTGAGCTGGCACCGGTGGAGGACATTGCGAATTCCAAGGCAACAATGGCAATATCAGTAACAGCCATCAATGGAATCAGTTCATCCCGAAAGCGGTTTGCGCCACCGTCAAAGGAAAGTTGTGTCCTGCTTCCGGGCTCACTGCATATTTCCGCTGCCCTCATGCAGGCTTCAAGGTGTCTGCCGTTGCAGTGGACAAAACGATGGGAAGTGACCAGTTCACCTTTTATTTCACTTGCTGAGAGCGGACTGGCCGTGCTGCGAACAAATCGAATGGCACGTTCGCCATCTGAGGCCCTGACCCAGACAGAGGCTATTGATGCGCTTACCCCGGGAGCTCTCTCTATGTGTCCACATTCAACATTATATCCTTTAAGTTCTTTGAGAATAAGTTCTGTTCTCCAGTCATCGCCAAGACGGTCGAGCATGGTCGCCCTTGTCCCCATTGATGAGGCTGCTGCCAGTGCGGTGGCAACTGGGCCGCCGCCCATGACCAGTGAGTTATTGGCTTCCTCTACATTTCCTGTTACGGGAAATGTCCGGGTATGCGTCACTATGTCGAGGGTGCAGACCCCGATCCCAAGGATACCGTTGGCCATTAGCTGCAACCCGCCATTTTTTTCTTTACCCGTTCCAGCAGTGCGGGTTGCCGCTTAAGTTCTAACGTTAGCGCCTGAATCGCGGCAAGGATGGGTTGGCTCATGTGGTGCTCAATACCTTCAATGTCGTCATAAATGGATTTCTCGTCGAGTCCGAACAGTGCAAAGAATTCCGCTAAGCTTTCATGTCGCCTCACAATTTCCCGTGCAATCCGTTCACCGTCCGCGGTAAGGACAACACCACGATATTTTTCATAAGCGACGAGCCCCTCGGCGTCCATGCGCTGGATCATGCCGGTTACACTTGCCTGTGCGATACCGAGGTTACTTGCGATATCAACGACCCTTGCATAGCCCTTATCCTCAATCAGGGTCAGGATTTGCTCGAGGTAGTCCTCCTGCGCGCGCGTTCCGCGTGGGGGTGGAGTGACGTTTTCTGACATCGCTCTAGTATGGCATGGCTAAAATTAATTGGCAATATAAATAAAGATTGTTTAAACAATTTAAGTTAGCATAACCTATACTTTTCAATTGACCGGATACTCCACCTTGTTAGTTTCAAGTGATGAGCCGATTGTTGAAAAGTGCCTATGGTGGCCTGTTTATGGGCGCTGTGATGTGCCTGATGTTTGGCACGTTTTCCTGCAGCGGACCTGATAATGGGACTGGTGGTGACACCAGAATCTTTGTGGTGACGACTACCACGATGATTACAGATTTGGTGAAGGATGTTGCAGGAGATAAGGTAAGACTTAAGGGGTTGATGGGGCCAGGGGTTGATCCGCATCTTTATGAACCGGTACCTGATGACGCGATTGCTTTGAAACAGGCGGATGTGGTGTTTTATAACGGATTAATGCTTGAGGGCCAGATGGCAGGCGTTCTGAAGGGCAAGGGAACCAAAGCCTTTGCGTTGGGTGATTCAGTGCCTGAGGGGGAGTTGAAGGGAGGTGAACATCATCCTGATCCTCATATTTGGGGTAATGCCCTGCTCTGGAGTCGTTGTGTATCTGTTGTGGTAGATGCACTTTCTGGGGCAGATCCTGACAATGCTCAATTTTACAGGCAACGGGGTGATGAAGTGCGCGGGAATTTGGAGGGACTTCACCAGTGGTCACTGAGACGAGTGAAGGAGGTGGCACCGTCATCTAGGGTATTGATAACAAGTCATGATGCATTTGAATATTTCGGTGATGCCTACGGATTCAAGGTGATTGGGTTGCAGGGCATTTCCACGGTGAATGAGGCAGGAATTGCTCAGAGGGTTAAATTGGTTGATTACATCAAGGAGAATTCGGTGAAGGCGATCTTTGTGGAATCAAGTGTTTCACCCGCGGCCATCAAAAGCATTGCTTCGGATTCCGGTGTAGAGATTGGTGGTGAGCTCTTTTCTGATGCTATGGGCAAACCCGGCAAGATCGAGCGTTTCGCCGGTGAGGAATATGATCTTGGAACATACCGAGGTATGTTGATGCATAATATCAACACGACGGTGAATGCCTTGAAATAAATGCAGAATGTCTGATGAGCATTGCCATGACCCAGCACTCGAGGTGCATGACCTTACGGTTTCCTACTTAAGGCGCCCCGTCCTTTACGGGGTGGATTTCCTCGTTCCTCAAGGCACGCTGGTTGGTATTATTGGACCTAATGGGGCCGGAAAATCCACACTCATTAAGTCGATCATGGGGCTGGTTCCCGCATCAGGAGGGTGGGCCAGGATCTATGGGAAGCCCGTAAAAGAGAAGATTCGCAGGGTGGGGTATGTGCCGCAGCGTGAATCGGTGGACTGGGATTTTCCCGTGAACGTGATGGACGTTGTGCTGATGGGCTGTTACGGCAGGATTGGCTTGATTCGCCGCACGGGCCGGAAAGAGAAGGCCTGGGCCAGTGAAGCATTGGATAAGGTCGGGATGTTACCATATGCAGATCGCCAGATATCCAATCTCAGTGGCGGGCAGCAGCAGCGCGTATTTATTGCGAGGGCGCTGGCCCAGAAAAGCGATATCTATTTAATGGATGAGCCCTTTGCCGGAGTGGATGCGGCAACCGAGGCTGCACTGGTGACGCTCATGAAGGAAATGCGTGATAAGGGGAAAACAGTTATTGTGGTGCATCATGACCTGGCAACAGCCCGCGAATATTTTGATATGCTTCTGTTGCTGAACATGCGTGTGGTGGCCTTTGGAAATACTCAGGATGTTTTTACCGGGAAACTCCTCCAGCAGACTTATGGAGGACGGTTGACGGTGCTCTCGGAGATTGCCGATAAGGTCGCTAAGGATGGCGGTTAATACACTGTTGACGTGAATGCCCGTTCCATTACTCCTGTTCTTGTGCTGTTGCTTGTGTGTTCCGTTGATGCCCAGGCTGCCAGAATCGGTGAGCTAACGGAGAATGATCCGTGGGAGCAGGTTCGCCGTTTTTTTACCTTTGCCGATCCCGGTCTGAGGCTTGCGCTGGCAGGATCCCTGCTGTTTGGAGCGGCCTGTGGGCTGTTGGGCAGTTTTATCGTGGTAAGAAAGATGGCTCTTATCGGGGACGCCAT
>Ga0115011_10002850_pt1 | contig 11875 bp, 15 predicted proteins | sample TroAtlMetagenome_2_FD_88705 | JGI IMG/M metagenome (GOLD analysis project Ga0115011, IMG submission 88705) | Marine eukaryotic phytoplankton communities from Atlantic Ocean - Tropical Atlantic ANT8 Metagenome | ecosystem: Environmental > Aquatic > Marine > Oceanic | place: Tropical Atlantic... | reverse complement strand
TTTTTTAAATTTTTAACTCGTTTCTGTACTTCTTTTACCTTTTTTTCGTATTCAATAAATTCATCTTTATAAAGTATTGCCCAATCATTCATCTGTTTAAGTACCTTTTTATTATGAGAATACCATACTATTACCTCTTTACTCATTTTATCGCATGCTGTGTATTCATCCATAACGGACTTTGAACATTCGTCTCGACCCACCTGACAATACTTTAGAATATCTTCGAGTTCAGCCATATTATCGGTATTAGACGTACTAAGACCATCAATGTGTTCTATTTCAGTCCCGAGCATTACTTTATCGTGATATTATTTTTTACAATTTCGTAAACATTTGTCACGTAATCCTGATCACAAAACCATATTTTATCAGATTCTGCAGTTATTAGAAACCTTTTACCGTGTAATTCTATAACACTTGTTGGATCACATATATTTTTACCATTTTCTGGTTGAATTACATTTTCAATAACTATTAATGGTTTACCGTATTGAAATTTAACTATCCATTTGAATATATCATGTTTTACTATACTAGTATCATCTACGTACGTTCTATGACCGTATCCATAATATTCGTTATCGTTTAATTTATATGCGGGTGTACCACCTCTATATTCAAGGTTATAATGACGTTTATCATCTAATACTTCTACCTTTTTTATTTCACCGTTATTCATATCTAAAGTATATAGGTGAAATGGTTTTATGTAATGTATAAAATATAATTTATCGTCATGTTCGATAAAAGATAAGTTTTTACCACTCGCGTTAATTTTAAAGTACTTTTTCGTTTCGTAATCTATCAAATGCATGTCGTTGAAATAATTATCTAAAATGTATAGTCTATCTTTATAAGTAAAACACCTCGGATCTTCACCTCTGAATAATACATTCTTATCTTCTATAATATCAAGGTTATCACTTAACTTAACCTGTTTAACGATTCTATCTTCGCCATAATATCTTCTACCAAAACCCAAAATTTCATTTTTATATCGAATAAGTGAATAAAAAATGGAATTTTTAAGCGTGTGTATTCTTTTTACATGAATAAATTTCTCACTCATTATCTAATTATATAAATTTTAATATCTTTAAACTTAATTTACATTAATTGGTCGTATAAATTTTCCTTAGAAGGTGGGAATATAGTAGTACCATTACCATCTTCACCGTCGTCCTGCCATCTACTTTCTTGTTTCTCCATTGATTTAATGTGCCATAAAGCGAGTTCAGGTCTAGCAACTAGACCTTGTACCTTCGTAGATCCAGTTAACTTAGAATGTAATTCATCTGTCCATGTTATGGATTCGCATTTTTTATATAAACGACCTTGGTAATCTGGCCAGTTTATCCATCCCGCTTCGTTTACATTAAACTTATAATAATCGATAAAACTTTGCGTTATACCCGGATGAATGTTAATTCTCGGTATGAAGACTATTTCGGCTTCAGTTTCCTTTATAATATTTTTAATATTTGTTATCAATTTTTCTTGTGGCATCTCATCGGCGTCAATCTGAAATATATATTCACCCGTAGCAACTTCCTTATGATAACAAGCGTTTTTATAAAACGTATCGAAAGGTCTTTCTAAAACCGTTATTTTATCATTAAAATGTTCAATAACCTTATCTATCTTATCAGTTTTGTGTAAACTATCAATAATAACTTGAACATTATCATCTTCATCGATCACCTTTAATAAAAAATTTATGAGTGAATATAATTCCCTCGATTCGTTACATACTTGAATACTATAAGTAATCTTCATATACTTAATATCCTTTTATTTCTTTAACAGAATAAACTCCATTTTTCATTGTTATACCTTATTGATTCTTCTAGTTGTGATAAATCATTTCGTTTTTCGGATATATATGGTTCATCGAGTTCCTTTTTATTTATAATTTCATACGTCGCACCAAATTTTTTAGCCCATTCGGATAATTTCAATCTATCCGGATATACCAAATTACATTGTTTTGAAAATCTATAACCATCTATATAGTCTCTAACAACTTTCATCACATCTTCTACGTGAATAAAATCAAAATATTTGTCCTTTTCTATAATAACGTGTCCTTTATCTTTACATACAGCGCTAAATCGCGTAGATAATTCACCCGGACCATAACACCCCCAAATTCTTAAACTATACGCGTTAGGTATTTGTGTGATACGTTTATCTATTATCCATTTAGAAAGACCGTACGGATCGGTGGGTGGATTACCATTAAAAACCGCACCACTCGAAAAGTAAATAATTTTACCATCGAAAAAACGTGATACATTTTCGAACATGAGTATGTTCTCTTTTAAAACGTCACTCGTGTCCTCTTTTAAACGACTACCACCGACAACCGCACAATGTATTATAACACTGAATTTATACCTTCGAAAAAACTTTTCTACGGATACTGAATTTAATAAATCAACTTCTCCGCGTGTTATAGGAATCCATTTATTATGTTCTAAAAAATATCGCCCAAAGAATCCATTACATCCTAAAACACCTACTTTCATTTGTAAAATATAGTTAAAGTTTTTTTAAGTATATTAAACAATGATCGAATATAACGATCTTACCATAAGAGATGGATGTCATGCTATATCACATAATCTTACACGCGATATGATAAAAAAACAATGCGAATTTGTAGAAAAAACTAATATACCTGTTATGGAAATAGGTCATGGTAATGGTCTAGGTGCTTCGTCGATATCGATAGGTGAATCTACACTATCAGATACAGAAATGATAACATTAGCAAAAAGTTATCTTAAAAATACAAAACTCTCTGTACACGTTATTCCAGGTATAGCTACTATAAATAGGGATATAAACCCCGCGATAGAAAACGGAGTTGATATTTTTAGAATAGCGTCACATTGTACGGAAGCATCAATGACAAAATCACATATAGAATATATCAAAAGTAAAAGTAAAACAGTATATGGCGCATTAATGATGTGTGCTACGTGTTCTTTAGATACGTTGTTTGACGAAGTTAAAAAATTAAAATCATATGGCGCAGATGCAGTAATTATAATGGATTCCACGGGTTCATTTTTACCGGACCAGGTAAAGGAATGTTTTATAAAATTATCAGAAGTTGATATAAAATTAGGATTCCATGCTCATAACAATTTATCTTTAGCCATAGCAAATTCATTAATGGCTATACAACACGGTGCTAGTATAATAGATGTTACCGTTAATGGTTTTGGTGCCGGTGCAGGAAATACACCTTTAGAAATAATGACTACAATCCATTCATCTAATACCATGGATGTAATGGAACATATCGAAAAATTAGAGTATAAATCTCCAAAAATAAAATTAATAAACATATTAACTGCTAAAAACAATTTACATTCAGTATTCGAAAAGGAAATTTTATATTCTGCAAATAAATACAATATAAAAATACCCAATTTAGTAAAAGAACTAGGAAATAGAAAACTTGTAGCAGGTCAAGAAGATCTTGTTAGGGTTATTGCTTCTCAGATGGCCGAATAATTAATTGAGATTTTTTAGATATATCATTTTTCATTATTCGTTTAATATCATTCATTTGTAATATTGGTGACATTTCCTCTAACGGTGGTGCAAACATAGACCCATCCTTTTGAACTACACCCTTTACTTTAGGTATAAATTCTTGTTCGGGTGGCATATATATTTCGCATATAGAAGGTCCTTTATGATTCATGAAACGAGGAAAATAAAAATCAAACTCGCTCCATGTTTTTATTCTAAAATTTTCATACCCAAATGCCGTCGCAACTTTTATATAATCCGGTAAAACTATACCAGTATTTTTATCAACTGCGCTATAATTACCTTTGAATAACATTTTTTGTGTATGTTTAATCATTAGATACCCATCGTTATTAAATATAACTATTTTTATGGGTAAATTATGTTGAATTATAGTTTGTAATTCTTGAATATTCATCATCATACCACCGTCGCAATTTAAACATAAAACTTCTCTCCCATTTCCAGCTATGGCAGCGCCAAGAGCACCCGGGAGTCCATAGCCCATTTCACCTAAACCATACGACGAAAACATAGTCATGTTGTCTTTAAGTCTTATAGACTGGTGACCAGATAGTAAAGCCGTACCCATATCAGTGACTATAATTTGGTCCCTTTTTAAATAATCGGAAATTCTATCAATTAATTTATAAGAATTTGGGAATATATCGTCTACGTGATAATTATCCACTATAGGAAACTCTTTACGAATATTTATACACTCACTTAACCAATCGTTATTAAATACCTTCTCAACGAGAAACATTTTTTTAATAAAACTTTCACAGTTTGCTTTTATTGGAAAATCAACAAACTCCTTGAATTCAGTCTCATCCACATCGACCATTACTATCTTCGCATTTCTCGCAACTTCATTTAAATCGTATCCGGTTTGTGGTATAGTCATTCTTGAACCAATCGTTATAAGAAGATCACATTTTTGAAAAATAAAATTAGATGAACGTTGACCATATATACCCGGACTTCCAAAAAATAATTTATGACCATGATCTAGAATATCTATACCTGACCATGTAAGTAATACAGGTATATTAAGTTTCTCTATACACGTCTTAAATAAATCTATACATTTAGAAAGTTTTATACCATGACCACCTAAAATAACAGGTCTTTTTGCGTTTTCAATAAGCTTATAAACATTTTTCATGTCTTTATCACTCGGTTCTACCATTTCAAAATTAATAGAATTCCACTCTCGTTGAATAATTCTTTTAGATTGTATATCAAATGGTATATCCAACCAAACAGGACCCTTTCTATCTTGTAATGATATCTTATACGCATTTTCCAATTCATCTTGAATTCTATCGGATTCAACAAGTTTCGCGTATTTTGTCGTTTTAGAAACCATGTGAACAATATCAAGTCCTTGAGTTCCATACATTCTTCTATTTGTATGATTTTTCACATATTCTAACTTTTCTTGACCAGATATTATAATTACTGGTATAGAATCAGCCCATAAACTAACAACACCAGTTATAGAATTTGTTACTCCACCACCGGCAGTAACAAGAGCAACAGCTAATTTACCAGACGTTCTATAATACCCACCGGCAGCCAACAAAGCAGCTTGTTCATTATGCGTATTTATAACGGTAATACCAGATTTAACGCATGAATCGTAAATATGCGAATTAGCTGATCCTATTATTCCAAATACAGTGTTAATGTTTTTATCGTGCAAAAACGATACAATCACGTCACTGATTTTAATATCCATTAATTCATTATAAAATCACTTCTTTAAACATCTAGAATTCTTTCATAAACATTTTTACGAATGTCCACTTTATCGTTACGAATATCAAATATTTTTTTAGATACCTCTATTGCTGCGCAATTAATAACATCTAAATTTCCCGCGTATTTAGATAAATAATCTTCAGAACCATATACTTTCACAGAAACCATAACAATGTTATCTTTTATATATATAGGTCTTACATCACTTGTGTAACCATTAATATATTTTTGCGTTTTTTTAATAAACAAATCATAATCTTCGAAAATAACTTTTTGATTCGTCTTTATAAAAATAGTTGTTTGCATTACAGTTTTTGGAAACGGGTTAACATTCAATATAACTTTACAATTGTTTATACCAATAAGTGTTTGTATAGCACTTTCGGTGGTCTCTATATATTTATCTATATTGATCCGCGTTGCCATACCAGCAGTATCCGATGATATCTGTGACACTACTTCTGCGTATGATATATTACATTTTGATTTAAGATACTTCAACAATGGTAAAGAAACTTGTCCACCACACGTAACCATATTAACATTATCAATGTGATATAAACAATCACAATTAATATTAGGAACACATAATCTACCTATTTTAGATGGTGTCAAATCTATTGTATATATACCCTGATTTCTAAATACTTTCGCGTTTTCCCTCGCTGAATATGCATCTGTACAATCGAATACAATGTCACAAGATTTGGGATTATCTATAAAAAAATTAATACCATTTGAATAATATGTAACATTCGTGGGTATACTTTTATTAATATCACGACGACCAACAAATGCTACAATTTCATATTCAGGTATTTTCATTAACTTATAAAGCAAATCTGTACCTATTTTACCCGTACCTATTATAGAAACCTTCATATATCATTTATATAAAGAAAACAATTGTATTCTTTATATAATGACTAAAAAAATCTGGTATGCCCCTAATAAATTCGAGTCGTATGGCGAAGAAGAAATAAAAGCCGTAGAAGAGTGTCTCCGAGACGGCTGGTTAGCCGGGTTTGGTAAACGAACCGAAGAGTTTGAAAAACGAACATCGCTACTCTTCGGTAAAAAAATGGGTCTTTTCGTAAACTCGGGGAGTAGTGCTATTTTACTCGCACTCGCCGCACTCGATCTCCCAAAAGGATCGGAGGTCGTTACACCCGCGTGTGGATTCGCAACGACTGTCGCACCTATTTTACAACTCGGTCTCGTACCAAAATTTTGCGACGTTGAATTAACAACGTATGTTCCGGCACCTTGGCATGTAGTATCTGCGGTAACACATAGAACTAAGTGTATACTCATACCAAATCTCATAGGTAACGTACCCGATTGGGAAGGTATACGTAGATCGTGTCCAGGTATTCCACTCATAGAAGATTCTGCCGATACAATAACACGAACCAACTGTACGCATATAAGTACAACAAGTTTCTACGCGAGTCATGTTATTACCGCGGGTGGTATCGGTGGTATGGTCATGTTCAATAACGTAGAACAGTATAAACGTGCGCTCATGTTCAGAGATTGGGGACGTATAGGCGATAACGTAGAAGAACCTTCGGAAAGGTTTAACCACTCGGTCGATGGTATTCCATACGATTGGAAGTTTCTATACGGAGTCGCAGGGTATCATTTAAAAGCGTGTGAAATGAATGCCGCATTCGGGCTCGTACAACTCGATAAACTCGAAGGTTTCTTAAAACTCAGAAGACAACTCATAGAAAGGTACATTGAAAACATGAAAGACTGTTCGTATTACACACTCCCAGACGATACCAAAACACCAAATTGGCTCGCCATACCTTTACAGTGTAATGATCGTCTCGGTGTTGTAAAATACTTAGAAGAAAACGACGTTCAAACGCGCGTCACATTTGCGGGTAATATAACCAGGCACCCAGCATTTAGGGAATTTAAACAAGTTTTTGAAAATGCCGATAAAATCATGCGCGATGGTTTTTTACTAGGTGCTCATCACGGCATGACACTCGACGATGTAGATCGTGTGTGTAATTTACTTAAAAATTTTGCCAAGGGTAAATAAATGACAAATGTTCTTGTCACTGGTGGTTGTGGATTCATCGCATCCAATTTCCTAAACGTTATGAAAGAACGGTACCCCGAAATCAAATTTATAAACTTGGATAAACTCGATTATTGTTCGAACACGTTTAATGTAAAACCAGGCGTTTCAACGTTCGTTAAAGGTGATATATGCGACGAAGATCTCGTTGGGTATCTCATAAAACAATACGATTTCGATGTTGTTTTTCATTTTGCCGCTATGAGCCATGTAGATAATTCATTTACCGATCCGAAAAAATTTACATTAAATAATACGTACGGTACGCACGTTCTTTTAGATAAGTTTAGAGAACTCAAACCAAACGTTGAATTTATCCATTTTAGTACGGACGAAGTTTATGGAGAATCCACAACCGACGTACCTTTTAGTGAAAATACAGGTGTTTTAAAACCAACAAACCCATACGCAGCATCTAAAGCCGCCGCAGAAATGATAGTTCAGTCGTACATAGACTCGTATAAAATGAGTATCAAAACGATACGGTGTAATAATGTATACGGACCGAACCAGTACCCAGAAAAACTTATACCAAAATTCAAAAAAGCGTTACGTAACGGGGCTATGTGTACGATTCACGGTACAAAAAGTTCCAAAATAAAACGTGCTTTCATGCACGTAGACGATGTTATAGATGCGGTAGAAATCGTTTGGAAAAACGGAAAACATGGCGAAATATATAACATCGCATCAGATGATGAAATATCCGTATTGGACGTTACAAAACTCTTAATTAAGGCAAATAAAAATACCGAAGTATACAGTGATTGGATAACGTACGTAAACGATCGTCCATTTAACGATTGTCGATATTACATATCGTCCGATAAACTAAAATCAATAGGGTGGTCACAAAAGAAAACGAGAGACGATCTTATTAATTTTCTAAGTCAATAGTATAAAAATGGAATTACCAAACTGGTTAAAAATATCTCTCATAGTCTCGTACGTACTAATCGCATCGATAGGTATAAATACGTTTCAAAATTGCTCCGATATACAGGACAGTCAAAAATGGAAAAATATTAAAATGTTTCTCAGTCACACTTTAACGATTGCGATCGTCGTACCAATCATATTAAAATTGAAAGATACCGATTTTCTCAACGGGGATAAAATGTACATGTTATACGCTATATTAGGTTTCATCGCATCTGCTATGTCGTTAGGTATGGCGGACGATAGTAAGTGTAAAGAAAAGGGGTACACGGTGACTAGTGCGATTTCCCTTGTAGGTTACCTCGCCATGATTGCGTATTTAATTTATAAAGTGATAGACGGTATGAGTAATGGTAATGGTAATGCTAAAGCCCCACTTCTCAATAATGGTCCAAAATCTAATAACGTACAACCTTCTCCAAATAATATCGGTAAACTAATGAACGGTGGTAAAAACTCCATACCACCAAATCGCAGATAACTTTTCGTAATTTTAAAAAATAATACACATTAAATGGAACTACACGAGTCTATTCATTTAATGTTTATCCTCTTGGCCCACGTGATGCGTGGAGCAGGAACATTTAGTTTAGACGAAAAAATAAAAATGATTCAGTTTGTTGGGTATATAATACAGAATACTACTATGCCTCTATTAAACACCGGCAATAGCTGCGGCGACCAAACCTGTAAAACAAACCATAGCAACGCGCCCCGTATTAATTAACGCAAAGGTTTCAAAATCTTCATCCGATAATTTAGTAACCGCATTTGTCATTGTAGCTATAGCTATAAGAGAAGAACCAGCGCCCAATAGAGAAAGTGGTAAATAATGTGTTTGTTCGATTACATTCAAACCAGTAAGTCCCCAATTACCCCCACCCAGGATTGTTCCGTACATCGCAGCTCTACCGTTAACCGCTTCGACGTATTTCCAATTAATACCCGTTTTATCTTGTTGCGCACGTGTTATAGTTTTAACACGTCGTCTTTGTTTTGGTGTCACGATAGGAATTTTTAAAGTAACAGATCTCATTTTATTCTTCTTTTTTAACTTTTCTTTCCTTTAATAGTCTTTTTAAAATGTATAATCCTAGAAATAAACCGGCTGTAGAATACATTACCGAAAAATTAGCACCTTTCCTATACTGGTATACGATCCATAGTGTACTGGCAAGAATACCAGCTAAAACGTACTCGAGACTATAATAAGATATATCTTCAGTATTTACAATTTTGTTCGTAAGCATCATCATTTGTGCCAAACCTATTGTTATGGCAATGAAAGCGAGCTTATCGTCTGTGTTCATTATATTAATTAAAGAAATTATTTCATGTACTAGTATATAATAATGTCAGCTACACCAGAAAGAATTGTCGCAAACTATGATTCGACGTCCAAAAAGTCTAAACAAGTCGCGTCCGAAATGAAGAAAATAGTCGAGCGGTATAAGGGGAAACGCGTCACGAAAGAAAACGTGTGTGTGTTAGTATCTACACTCATGCTCCAAGCAAACAATCTCAAGTCGATATCTGGTCCTGATAAAAAGGAAATGGTCCAGGATTTGATCTTTTCGATCATCGAACAAATCGATGAAGGTGATACGGATACGGAATTCGAAACACTTTTAAAAGCTATGGTCCCGGGTATGATTGATAGTTTTGCGCTCATGTTAAAAACAAGCGCAGGGTGTAAAAAAATGTTCAAGTGTTTGGGCGCATAAATAACATAAAGTTTTTGCGCGTATATTAAATATTAGAAATGAAATTCCCCGATCTAGAAACGATGGTTATGTATGGAATATATACGGTAAGAGATTTGGTTAAGTATTCACAAAACAAACTCGTTAAAAGAAAAGTAAAAATACTAAACGAGTGTGAATATTGCGCCTTTGTATACCCCGGACCAACGTGTAATAATTGTAACTATATTAAAAATAATTCGCTCGTATAAATAAATGTCACATACAACTGTGGTTACTTATACGACCAAATTACATAGTCAATCAAAAAGTGATTCTACGTGTTGCGCCGAACGACGTCTCATACGACATTTGAAACACGATTTTTTAAAAAAAGGGTATAAAAATCATCAATTTTCGTCGTGGGTTAATAGGAAACATGGTGCTTTAGTGATATGTCGTGAAACCAGTTATGGTGACGGTATATCACTACCGTGTGTTTTATGTAGAAAAATGATAGAGAAGTATAGTTTTAAATGGATCGCTTACGATGGTGAACGGTGGGTACACTCGTGTAGATCCATTAATGTTCCGAAATCACGTCCTACAAATAAACAGGTACGCGTTCTAGGTTTTAGTCTTGATGACTAACCCTAATACCGATTCTAAATTATTCTCGTTTCGTTTGAGTGGCTTTTCGCGTTTCAAACGTAGCGTTTCATTTTTACCCGTAGCACTTTTAATATCTTCTAGTTTTTTAGTACTCGGTACTATAGGTACCGTTATTTCAGGTACAGGTACAGTTTCTATTTCTTTAGGTTCTTCTTTGTCTACGACATTATTCTCCCTAAACTGTTCTATTGTCATATTACCACCAAAAACTTTGAGTTTTTCACGGTGTGGTGCTCTTTTTATAGTTCCTATCTTATCGAATACTTGACGACGCATCATGACCATGTTACCACATATTAGACCACCGCGATTACACCCGTACTTATCTATCGCGTACGTTTTCATACAACTCCACGAACAAAAGTGACCAGCTGTATAAAATTTATTACGACGTTCGTCGTGTTTATAAGGCATCTGTAAATAATTACCTTCGAATGGGTGACAACACCACCAACACCATACACTCATATAATCATAAGGTATGTTTTTTCTTTAAGTATTATTCATTTATCTTCATCTTTTACCACCTTTTTTTGACATTACCATAATGGCTATTACAATTAACATTATACACGATATAATGGATACAATACCACCACCTCCACCACCGATTATCAGTTTCTTTTTCGTTTTCTTAGCTTCCTCTTCCTCTTTTTCTTCCTTTTCGGCGATAGTTTTTTTCAATTCTTCGATGGCACTGTTCGAAACACTACCCGAACCACTCGAACCACTCGAACCACTCGTCAATTGACCTTCCGCTCCAGAGTCTATATTACACGCGGCATTAATTTCAGATTCTGTAGCTCCAACATCGATTTTTTGTATACACGCGTTATAAGTAATATCACACCCCGACTGAAACCCATCGGGTTTATATACGTTTGCCCCCGCACACACTGTTCCACACGGTAAAGCATCGGTTGCGTTTTCTACACCTAATTTCTCTTCGATAGAATCTAATTTAGTTTTTGCCACCGCACACCCCTTCGACGTTCCTCGATTGGCACAAACTGTGTTATAATGTACGACGTTATAACACTTACAAAACTCCGCATCTGGGTGTATTTTACAGTACTCTTCGGCGAGTGTGTTATACAGATCAGTTCCTAAATGCGCGGATGTACACAGATTTAACGTATCGTCTACGATATTCCCCTCTTTGGTGTTGGCG
>Ga0115011_10002849_pt1 | contig 11876 bp, 1 predicted proteins | sample TroAtlMetagenome_2_FD_88705 | JGI IMG/M metagenome (GOLD analysis project Ga0115011, IMG submission 88705) | Marine eukaryotic phytoplankton communities from Atlantic Ocean - Tropical Atlantic ANT8 Metagenome | ecosystem: Environmental > Aquatic > Marine > Oceanic | place: Tropical Atlantic... | reverse complement strand
TTGATGAGGTTTCAATTCTTGATCCTGGTTTCGAATATCCATCAGATAAGACTTTAAGACCAGAAGCTTCAGTCTCACCATCAATAACTGTAAGAGATTCTGATAAGATTACTAAGATAGAAGTAGAATTTGGTGGTAGAGATTATATAAGTCCACCAGATTTGGTTATTATTGATCCTGAAACTAGGTCAGAAGTATCTTCTGGTGCTATTAGTCCAATAATGCGAGGAAGTTCAATTGAAGATGTAAATTTAATTACAGGTTCGGTTGGATTAAAACCATCAGAACATTTAATTTTTGCAATTAATAATACCAATGGATTTGCTGTTGAGACTGTAGTTGGACCAAGTACTGATACTATAACTGGTGTAGTAACATGTATTTTAAAAACACCTACTCTTGGATTTTCTACTAGCCCACCACCTCTTGCTGCTGGTGATCTAATTTATGTTGAAGGTTTACAAAAACATAGTACATTAGGAGAAGGATTTAATTCAGCTGATCTTGGATATAAGTTTTTTAAAGTTAAAACATATACACAGGCAAATGCTCAAGGTAATGCAGAAGTAGAATATGATTTAACAGATTTTACAACAAATACAGGTATTGCTAAGACTGCTCAGTTGGGATATGGATCTATTATAAAATATGATAGCTATCCTAAATTTAAAACAACACAAATTCAAGCAGAATTTATGGTTGGTGAAGAAGTTGTTGTATTAGTTAATGGTGCTTATTTAAATAAAGATCTTACTGTTGCGGAAAGTGATGGTGATAATCTTAAAGTATATGGTAAATATAAGTTATTTGTAAATGATACTCTAAGAGGTGTTATTAGTGGAACGATAGCCACTATTAATACAATTGTTTATAATAATGGAAGATTTGATATTAATTATTCTCTAAGAAAAGATAAAGGTTGGTCTGATAATGTTGGTAAATTAAATGAAGATTTCCAAGTATTACCAGATAACAATTATTTCCAAAATCTATCATATAGTGTTCAAAGTCCTATTACATATGATGAATTTATAAATCCAGTAAATCGGTTAGTTCATACTAGTGGATTAAAGAATTTTGCAGATACTGGAATAACATCTACTACTAATGCTGGTATTAGTACAGCTACTACTTCTTCAGAAGTAGTTCGTGATTTAATAAATGAAGAAAGAGTAGATACTGTTAATATTCTTGATTTTGTTCTTGATACTGATACTCATGATGGCAAATCTAAGTATATAAAATTTGGTAATATAAAATTATCTGATTATATACGAAATAAGACTAATAGAGTTTTACTTATTGATGACTTTAGTGATAAATTCTCAAATTCAGAATTATCATTAAGTGGATATACACAACAATATGTTTATGAAGATCAAGCAAGACTCTTAGTTCAGTCTAGAGATCCAAATAATAATAATACTCAGGTCACAGAAGTAATTCTTTATAGAGATGGTGATGATACATTTACCATTGAGAAGGGTAGCGTATTTAATGGATCTAAAGAACATGCAACAATAAAAGGTGTAGATAATTTAGTAAGGATAACACCTGAAGATAGGTGGGATGATGATCTTGATATTAAAGTTCTGAAGAGTGCTATTACAAGTTCTATAGCAGGTATATCTACAAGATCTATTGGATTTGTTAGTTTAACATCTTCAAATAGAGTTGTTGGTGTAGGTACGACAGTTGAAATTACTGCTAATGATCTTGATAAAATTGAATCTTATTTTGCATCTATTGAAGTTCATAATAGAACAACAAAGGAAAAGAATTTTGTTGAATTATATGTAACTCATGATGGTACTAATTCTTATATTTCAGAATTCTATGCAGATAGTGGAATAACAAGTTCAATATCTGGTAATTTTATTGGTACATTCAGCTCAAATATTAGTTCTAATGTTCTATCATTTAGTCATTATAATGATGCTGCAAATGAAATTGATGTTAGATCTAGAATTGTTGGATTTGGTACAACTGCTGTTGGTGTAGGTACACATTATTTCAATAATACTGGTCAAATTGCAGGATCAGAAAGAAGTGCAAGACAAGAAGCCAAATATTTTAATATTACTAATTCTAATTCCAATTCATCTTATGGATACAGTGTAGGTATTGATACTTCTAATATTACTGCTGTTAAAAGTCTTATAAGAGTTTCTTGTGGAACAACTAGTGCAATACATCAAACATTGATGATGTTTGATGGTGTGGATAGTTATGTAAGTCAATATCCATTTGTTTCAATTGGTACTACAGCAGGAATAGGTACATTTATAACATCTAGATCTGGTGGAAAAACATTCTTGAAATTTAAACCAGATTCTGCTTTTAATGGATCAAGTATTGAAGTTCAACAATATGATGAATTAATTTATACTGAAAGTGATATCTTTAATCAAGTACCTGACCAGATTTATGGATCTGTTACTGATTCAGTATCATTGATGTCATATAATGCTATTAATGGAGACAGAGTAAATCAAACTGAATTTGCTATTACACATAATAATGTTCCTATTTTTGAAAAAACATTCGAACCTTCAAATACTGCACAGTTAAATCCAGCAACAGGAGAATTTACTCTTAGTGACCATTTCTTTATGACTGGTGAGAAACTAATTTATACACCAGGATCTACATTTGCTGGTATTGGTAGTACTGCAATGCAGCATGTATCTGGAACAGATTTACCAAGTGCAGTATATGCAATAAAAGTTGATAGAGATAGATTTAGAGTTGCTACATCAGCAGCAAATGCAAATATTGGAACAGGAGTAACATTCTTAAGTCTTGGTTCTGGAAATGCTCATAAGTTTGAGATGGATAAAAAGATGGAAAAATCTTTACTTTCCATCAACGGCATAATTCAATCCCCATTAATGTGGAGTCCTGTTAATACAACACTTACTAATAATGGTGCTTCGATTTCTACATCTAGGACACTCTTTGAAGTTGCTGGTATTTCAACAATAATACCAACTGATATTGTAAAGATTGATGATGAATATATGAAGGTTACTTCTGTTGGTATAGGATCAACAAATATTGGACCTATAAGTGGTGGTGGAAGTGCAAATCTTATGGAAGTTGAAAGGGGATTTGTTGGATCTTCTGTAGCTACACATGCTAATAATGCTACTATTAGAGTATATAAAGGTTCTTATAATATTATTGGAAGTAAGATTCACTTTACCGAAGCACCAATAGGAACTAATCTCACTCAATTAAATAATCAAAATCTTGAATATGCCAGAGCAGATTTCAATGGAAGAGTATATTTAAGAAATAATTATACAACTAATGAAATTTATGATGATATATCTAATGAATTCACTGGAATTGGTCAAACATTCGAAGTAACAAAAGAGGGTGTTGGAATAGGATCTACAGCATTATATACTGGTGATGCTATGAATTTAATTAATGGTATGTTCCAGGTTCCTACAACTGATAATAATGTAGGAAATAATTATAATTTTGTTGGAATAGGAACCACACAAACTAATATTACATTTACTGGTATTACTTCTACAGACGGATCACTTATTAAGAGTGATGTTGATGTAAATTCTAATCAACTTCCAAGAGGTGGAATGATTGTTTCTCTTGGATCTACAGGTGGATTGGGTGTAGCACCGTTACATGGTGCTGTTGTACACCCTGTAATTGGAGCAGGAAAGTCTATTAAGGATATCGTTGGTATTCCGACAATAGGAAATGCACTTTCTATCAGTACAGCGTCATATGATAATGTTACAGGATACTTAGAGGTAACTACAACAACAGAACATAACTTTAGACCTACTAACGAAGTAGTAAGTATGGTTGGTTTACACTTTACTTGTAGTGGTACATATAATGTTAGTGGTGCAACTTATGATTCTGCTACTGGTAATTTAGAATTAACGATTGGAGAACATGATCTTCAAGTAGGAGAAAAGGTTGGAATTGGTACTTCATCATTAGTATTCCAGTGTAGTCAAGATAATTATGGTAGTGAGCACAAATATCCTCGTCATGGAGTTGATCCAATTGCTGGTATTGGAACTCCTATTACTGACATAACCAGTACAAATATTACTATTAAAGTGGGTGTTGGTACTAATTCACTTCACAAATATGTAAGTGGTGGTGTTGTTAATTATGGAAGTCAGTATGTTGGTGTAACAACTACTATATTCCCTAATGCTATAAATGATAGACCATTCTCTATTGTAGAAACATTAACAGATAAGACCTTTGTAGCAAATGTTGGTACAAGTACAGTTAGACACAATTATGTTGGATCAGGAACTGCTTATCCATATTACAGTGATTTAAATTGGGGTTCTGGATATTATGGTAATGTTGCTATCGGTGTAACTGATGATTCATATACTCATAAGTTTGTAAGTGCTGGTGTTGGATCTATTACTGCTAATTCAGGTGGACCATTTACTGCTACTGATGCAGTATATGAATCACATACTGGAGATCTAACATTAACTATTCCTAATCATGGATTAACTAATTCCAATACAGTTGGTTTTGATACTGGATTCTTAGTGATGAGTTGTTCTAGAGATAACTATAAAACAAGTCATTCTTATCCACGTACAACAGACCCTGCTAATGCAGCAACCCTAGCGATATCTTCTTATAGTACAGATACAATTACTGTTGGTGTTGGAAGTGCTGGTGGTGGTGGATATGGTGCAGTAGTAACTGCTAATATTCCTTATAACACTCATTTCTTTGAGGGTGCTGATGCTAATGCTGTTAATGTTACTGGTGGTAGTCAACTAACACCTACTAGTGCAACATATGAACCAGCAACTGGAGCTTTTACTATAACATTTGGATCTAATCATGGATTGAGTACTTCTAATACAGTAACTCTTGACAATAATTCATTCAAGTTCTCATGCAATCAAGATAATCGTAAGAGTATTCATACTTATCCTAGAACAACTGATCCTGCTTCTGGTTCAACATTAGCAATTACAGCAGTACCTAATTCTACTTCCATTACTATAAATGTTGGACAATCACCAACTGGAACTGGTGGTGCTCTACAATTTACTATTGGTGCTGGTGGTACTGGATACGTTAATCCAAATATTGTTATCCCACAACCTGCTTATGATAATCTTGAGATAACAGGTGTATCTAGAAGAGGTGTTGGTAATACTACTGATACTGGAACAGGTCAATTAATTACGGTATCAATTTCACCATCCGAATCTGTTACAGGTATTGGGTCTACTTCGTGGGTTGTTTCTGACTTTAGTGTTGCTAGAAGTGGACATTCATTTGCAGTTGGAGATGTATTTAAACCAATTGGATTAGTAACTAGTAGATATCTAAATTCATCATCATTAATATCTGATTTTGAACTTACTGTTACTGATTCTTATACTGATAAGTTTACATGTTGGAATTTTGGACAATTTGATTATATTGATTCTATAAAGTTTCTTCAGAATGGATCAAGAACTAGATTCCCATTAATGTATAATACACAATTAATAAGTTTTGAAATAGATGCTACTGATCCAGATTCTGCATTAATTGATGTGAATACACTATTATTAATCTTTATAGACGGTGTAATACAAGTACCTGGTGAGGCATATAACTTTGAAGGTGGAACAACATTTACCTTTACAGAAGCACCTAGAAAAGATGATAATGTTTCAATATTCTTCTATAGAGGAACTGCTGGTGATGATAGTGCTATCTTTACTACAAATGAAACTGTCAAAAAGGGTGATCTTTTAAGAATTAATAAGATTGGTATTCATACGGAACAAGATCATAGAGTACTTGCAGGTATTACTACATCAGATACTATAGAAACAGAGTTATATTCTGGTTTAGGTATTGATGAAAATAACTACAAACCAATGTCTTGGAATAGACAGAAGTATGACAGAGTTATTAATGGTGAAATAGTCTATAAGTCTAGAGATTCTATTGAACCATATGTTTATCCAACAGCAAGAATTATAAGTGATGTTGCTGCATCTAGTTCAGAAATAATCGTTGATGATGCACAGTTCTTTAATTATGAAGAAAATGAGTCATCTATTGTTATTACGGATCAAGTAAGTGCAATAATAATACCTGATTCTAGTGATCCAGTTGCTGCTGCTGTTACTGCTGTAGTTTCTGCTGCAGGAACAATAACATCTCTATCAATTACTTCTGGTGGTGTTGGTTATGGAACAGCAACTGTATCAATCGGTGCTCCATCTCATATTGGAGTTGGTATAGGATCTACTGCTACAGCAACTCTTACATTAACTAATGGAGTAATAACTGGTACTACTATAGTGAATCCTGGACTTGGATATACTCAATCAAACCCACCATCTGTTATTGCATCATTCCCAATATGGAATAGAGAAAAAATTGAATCTATTGATATTATTCAAGGTGTGAGTGGTATTGTTACTGGTATTACTACAACTGCTCCTACTTCTAATAAATTAGCAATTGAATTTGCTTTAGAAAAACCTGGTAATTCTAGTTGGAGTGGATTAGCAGTTGGACATAACATATACATTTACAATACTACAGTTGGAACAGGATTAACATCTATTGCTAAGTCTAAGAATAATAATGATACAGTTGGGATAGGAACTAGTTTTGCTGATAATATATACCAAGTACAACAGTTTAGTGCTAGTGGTAATACTGGTTTAGTTACCTGTTACGTCCACACAAATACAAGTCATGTTGGTCTTGGAACAACTGCACCTTCTAATAAGATTTGTGGTAGATTCTCTTGGGGTAGACTTGCTGGAATAGCTAGAACTACTGTAAACCCAGTTTCTATTGGTGTTACTGGACTAACTGTTGGTTTAACAACAGGGTCTGGAATCTCAACGTTCCCACCAATCCAACGTCGTGATTATGGTTGGAATTATAGTGGAGCATTAAAACCAGATCTTGGGTAGTATAAATACATAAAAAATATGAAATAAATGGCTGCAATTGTAACTGACCAATTTAGAATTCAGAACGCAAATAATTTTGTAGAGTCTATAGATAACCCTACAAATTCTTATTATGTGTTTTTAGGTCTGCCAAACCCTGCTCCATCTACGGTTGGTTTTGGTAGAACTGGTACGGATTTAGCCGCCTATAATTCTAATATCCCAAATCCTGTAGATACTATTAATAGTATTAATCATACATCAGATACTATGATGTTTGGTAAGAAGGTTAATAGTGCAAATACACGAAGATTGATTAAGAAAAGAATATGGAAGACAGGAACTACCTATGAAATGTATCGTCATGATTATAGTGCTACTTCAAGGTCTCCTTTAACACAGTCAGCAAGATTATATGATGCCAATTATTATGTAATGAATAAAGATTATAATGTCTATATTTGTATTGATAATGGTGCTTCTGGGATTAATACCACAGGAAATGCTTCAAAGGACGAACCAGTATTTACTGATGTAGAACCAAGTAAGGCAGGAGAAAGTGGTGATGGATATGTTTGGAAATATCTATTCAGTGTTCCTCCTAGTGATATTATAAAGTTTGATTCTACAGATTATATTTCTGTTCCTAATGATTGGTCATCTACTGCAACTGCTCAAATCAAGGCAGTGAGGGATAATGGTGATTCTTCTAACAATAATAATCAAATTAAAAAAGTATATATTGATAGTCAAGGAAGTGGATACTCACCAAACCAATCTGGTTTAGAAGTAAACATTCTTGGTGATGGTAGTGGTGGAAAGGTTGTTATCGATACTAATAGTATGGGTAAGATAACCAATGCTATTGTTTCATCTGGTGGTCAAGGATATACCTATGGAATGGTTGATTTAGGAACTATTAATGCTGGTGTTTCTACAGCAAATGCAGCAAAATTAATTCCTATTATTCCACCATCTAATGGTCATGGATATGATCTTTATAGTGAATTAGGAACTGATAAAGTTCTTATATACACTCGTTTTGATGATACTACTAAGGATTTCCCAACTGATGCAAAATTTGCACAGATAGGAATAGTTAAAAATCCAACTTCTTCTGGATCTGCGGCTACATTTACTGATCCTCAGTATTCTTCATTATCTGGAATTAAATTTTCTAGTGTTACTGGATCACTTCCAATTCCAGGAACAATAATTCGTCAAACAGTATCTGGTGGTACTGCTCAAGGATATACTGCTTCCTATGACGAAGAAACGATGGTTTTGAAATATTTCCAAGATAGATCACTGTATTTTAATTCAACTACTGATGATCAAACTGACTATGTTGGTGTTTCAACTAACTCAACATTGCATAGTTTCAATTCTTCCTCAAATGCAGTAACATCAACAACTGGTTTTTCTGGAGCAGTTGATACTACATTTACTGAAAGTAAAGTAACAACAACAGGAAACAAAGTTATTGACTTAGCAACATCCTTTACAATAGGGTTGTCTTCACCTGAGATAAATAAAGGGTCGGGTGATATCCTTTATCTAGATAATAGGCCATTAATCAGTCGAAATTCTAGACAAAAAGAAGACATTAAAATTATCTTGGAATTCTAAAAAATGCCACAGAAAACTAATTTAAATATAAGCCCATATTTTGACGATTTTGATAAGGCGAATAATTTTCATAAAGTCTTATTCAAGCCAGGATTTCCACTCCAGGCAAGAGAACTAACATCTCTACAATCGATCTTACAAGATCAAGTAGAGTCTTTTGGTAGTCATATGTTCAAAGAGGGATCAATGGTGATCCCAGGTAATGTTTCGTATGATCCAGAATATTATTCGGTTAAGTTGAATGATGAGCATTTAGGTATTCCAATTTCATTATACATTCAAGATCTAGTAGGAAAAAGATTAAAAGGACAGAATTCTGGAGTAATTGTAGTAGTTGATAAAGCTCTTCTTGCTTCTGATGGAACAGATATAACACATGCAACATTATTCATAAAATACTTGAGTGGTACATCTAGTGCTAATGGTGGAGCATTAGATGATGGTGAGTCATTATTAACACAAGAAACCTTTAGTTATGGAAATACTGTATTTAATGAGGGTGATAGTGTAGTTACACTTATTGCTCAGGATGCTTCTGCGGTTGGTTGTGCAGCAGCAGTTGCTGATGGTGTTTATTTTGTTAGAGGAAATTTTGTAAAAGTTACTGCTGATAAGATAGTTCTAGATCCATATAGCAATACACCATCTTATAGAGTTGGTTTAAGTATAAATGAAGAATTAATTACTGCTAGAGATGATGATTCGTTATATGATAATGCTAAAGGATTTTCTAATTATGCTGCACCAGGTGCAGATAGGTTAAAAATAAGTACTGCTTTATCTAAAAAAGTACTAACAGATAATAATGATAAGACTTTTGTTGAAATACTTAGGGTACATAATGGTGAACTACGTAAACTTGAGAGTAAAACACAATATAATTTAATTAGAGATTACTTTGCTAGTAGAACATTTGATGAATCTGGAGACTATACGGTAGACGGATTTGGTATTCAGGTAGCTAATTCATTAAATGATGGATTATCTAATGAAGGTGTATTTTCTGATGGAGAGACAACAGATCAGCAAAATGTTCCTTCTGATGATTTAATGGCAGTTAAAGTGTCAAGTGGAAAGGCATATGTTAGAGGATATGATACTTATAAGCCAGGAACTACAGTAGTAGATGTAGAGAAACCAAGAGACGTAAGGAAATTAGAGGGAGCTTTAGTTCCTCTTGAATTAGGAAATAAAATAAAACTCAATAATGTACAAGGAACTCCATTCATAGGTTTAAACAATAGCCATACTGTTGACTTGTGTAGTGCTAGAAGAGCAGGTGGAACCGCTACATCAGGGTCTGGAACGGTAATAGGAAAGGCGAGGGCATATTCCTTCAATTTAAGCGATGCACCCTATTCAAACGCCTCCTCAGAGTGGGATTTATATGTATTTGATGTACAAACATACACAGAAATAACTGTTGATACTCTCTTGAGTAATACTGAATTACCAACATCTTCATATATTGAAGGTTTACATAGTGGTGCCACTGGATATGTAATTGCTGCTGGAGCAGGTAATAATAATCACTCCTTAACCCAAACTTCTGGTACTTTTATTCCAGGTGAACCAATAAAAATTAATGGTAATAATATAATACCAAGAACAATTTCAAAAGTTAAAGTTTGGGGAATGCAGGATGTTAAATCTGTATATCAGAATGCTGGTGGATCTGGTGGTGTATTAGATACAAATACTGTTGATTTCGCTGCTGATAGTGTATTGCAAAGAGTTATCCCAAAAGGATTTAATGTTACAGATCAATTAGTAATTAATTCTAGTGGTATTGCTAGTTGTGCAGGACAGAATTTTGCTGGTATTAAGAGTGATACCATTATTAGATATCAAAGAATAAATTCCTCTGATGAAGTTTTTAATAAGGTAAGATGGGTATCTCCTGATACTTTAACAATGGATCTTGATGCAGTAGCTAGTGTTACTGGTGTATGTAATGGTGCTATACCTGCTACTGGACAAGAAACAGTTTCATTTAGTGTAGGAAAACCTGGTGTCGTTAATAATGAAAATGCTGGATTATATGCACCATTAAGTTCTACTAATGTTTCTGATATAGACTTAGCTGGTTCAACTTTACTTGTATCTAAACAAATTACTGGTGAAGGTTCTAGTAGTGTTGGATTAATGGAAGTACCAATAGCATCTACAGGTATTTCTAGTGCTTTTTATGAAAATTATGATGCAGAAAGATATTCAGTTCATTACTCTAATGGAGCTGTTGCTGATTTAACTGCAGACCAATTCAGTTTAAATGCGGATGGAACTTTAGTATCTCTTACTGGATTAACAGCAAATGCTGCTAATGTTGTTGTTAATACAACAGTTAAGAAAAAGGATATTAAGAGTAAGCAGAAAAATTATGTTAGAAGTGAAAAAATAACTATTAATAAGTGTGTCTCTGCAGCATCTACTACTGGAACTGGATTAACACAAAATAATTTTTATGGTCTTAGGGTTGATGACAAAGAGGTATCTCTTAATGTACCTGATGTAGCAGAAGTTGTTGGTATATTTGAGTCTTTAGATACAAATGTTCCTATATTGGACAAATTAGCATTTGTAACTGGATTGGGATTGGATACAAACTCAATTTTAGGTGAAAAAATAGTTGGTTCAGATAGTAAAGCAATTGCTCAATTGACTACAAGGTTATCTGCAACTGAGGTTGAAATATGTTATTTAACACCAGCAAGATTTCAAATAGGTGAATCCGTAACATTTAAAGAATCTAATATTATTACTAATCTACAAGATAAAACACCTGGTAGTTATTTAAATATTACCGAGAAATTTAAGTTAGATAAAGGACAAAAGGAGCAGTATTATGATTATTCTAAGATTGTTAGAAGTGGTGGATTTTCAGCACCATCTAGACAAATAACAGTTGTATACAATTGTTATCAGGTTCCTTCTAATGATACTGGTGATGTATATACTATTGATTCATATTCTAAAGAACAATTTAATAATCATATTCCAATATTAAAGAATGGTGTTAGAGCTTCTGATACTCTTGATTTTAGACCAAGAGTTTCTGATTGGACTTTAACTACTGCATCACCATTTGCATATGGTACTAGAAATTTTGGAACTGCTGGATCAAATCCAACATTAATTGTTACACCTAATGAAAGTTCTTTGTTAGGTTATAGTTTCTATCTACCTAGAATTGATAAAGTAATTATTGATAATCAAGAAAGGATATCTGTAATTAAAGGTGTATCTTCAGTAGATCCTAAACCTCCTACTAATGTTGAAGCTGCAATGACAATTGCAACTATTGAACTTCCAGCA
>Ga0115011_10002848_pt1 | contig 11877 bp, 8 predicted proteins | sample TroAtlMetagenome_2_FD_88705 | JGI IMG/M metagenome (GOLD analysis project Ga0115011, IMG submission 88705) | Marine eukaryotic phytoplankton communities from Atlantic Ocean - Tropical Atlantic ANT8 Metagenome | ecosystem: Environmental > Aquatic > Marine > Oceanic | place: Tropical Atlantic... | reverse complement strand
CATGCCGAAAGGAAAAATACGCCAATGACAGCCCCACGACGCCGTATATCGCCCAAATATGAAACCCCCAATGAAAATAGGCAATCTGCATCGCCTCTTTGGCCGCCGCAATCGTCTGCGGCTCTGAGAGTGGTGGACTGGCAAAATGTAAGACCGGCTCGGCGACACCATAAAAGAGCAAGGCAATGCCGTAACCTGCCGAAAACAGCATAGCAAACCATTCGAGAAACTGATATTCAGCCTCTGCATGGTCAGGGCCTAACTTGATACTGCCATAAGGCGAAAACGCCAACACGATGACAAACATCAAAAATATAGCAACTGCCAGCATATAAAACCAGCCGAACGTCTCGGTGGTAAATGCCAGGACGGCACTAAACAGCTCTCCGGCCGCCTCTGGGTTGATAGCGGTACCAATCACCAATAGCAGCATGATAGCCGCCGCTGGGACAAAAACTGGCAACAAAATAGTGGAGCGAGGTAATTTACTCATAAAAGTGATATCCTCAAAAAGTGACAAAACCGACCAACCGTGCTTGTTAAAATATTTTTTGCATAAAATGTCTGTCTGATAAATGTTTGATACTACATTTTTGACTTCAGACATTGTACTGCTTATAGGCACTGGTCTGATGAATGGGTTTTAAAGACAAAACTGTTTAACCAACAGTCAGCCATTATGATATTTATCACGCTCTTTTAAAAAACCCCAGACAATCTCTGTCCTTGTAACACTACTTTAACGGTTGTTACATGACTATTACCAAGCAACAAAAAAGGCAGCTTGTTAGCCGCCTTTAATATATAAAATATATCTGTTTGTCTGCAATTGCCATACTATCCTGCAATAACTGCGGCAAGCTGTTGCGCCAGATCTGCCAGCTCGCCTTGATCCGCTTGGGTGACGGCATGACGGCCTAGCTCATGAATACTCGATGGAATCAGATGGACATGATAATGAAACACTGTCTGCCCAGCTTGCGAACCATTTAGCTGCATTTGGATGATACCTTCGCGCTCAAACACTTGACGCTGCGCTTGCATGACTTTTTTGGCAGTCATCAGTACCGCTGCCGCATATTCTGGCTCCAAATCAGCCAAATCGATTGCTTTTTGTTTGGGAATGACCAGTACATGACCTTTGGCCTGTGGCATGATATCCATGAACGCTAGCGTTTTATCATCTTCATACACCTTATGATAAGGAATATCACCCTTTAGCATTTTGGCGAAGATATTATTGTCATCGTAGCGGCTAGGTTGATTGTTTTGACTCATAGTCTATATCCTTAATAGTAATTTTTAGTTCTAAATATTTTGAAAACGTCGATCCAAATACAAAAGAAGTCTGCAATATAGTGAGCGAAATAGCAAGAGAGCATAAATAATGACTGACAGCTTTTTAGATAGAGTAAAGAGTTATAACCAATCTTTTGCCCTGTCACTCCACTAATTTATTAACGTTTTCTAGCTATCAATGTTATATTAAACCTCTACTCTGATAACATAACTGTTATGGATTTAACTGCCTTGCCGACTCAATCAGCGACGAATATGACTACTGATCAAAATACTCCCTTAAACTCCTCAAACTTAGCGTCATCAGATAACATGACATCTACTGCTAAGGCTGAAGATGGTACGTCACAAAAGCAAGCAAACGTCATTGACCCTAATGCGATTATCTTGGCACAAGCGCTCACGGATACTGCTATTAGTTGGCGCATTCATAACTGCAAAATCAGCGAAAAAACCGTTAGTCAGGAGTTGCTGCTGCAATTCTTATATCACTATGATAGCCTTGATGATGCTATTAAACAGGCCCATCCTTTGACGCCAAAGCTGCTGGCACAGTTTAATACTCTGATGAGTGCTAAAGAAGCGGCAGCAGCTTTGGGCATCAGCGCCGATTTGATAGCGACGCCTTGGCATGTCAAAGTGATCGGCTCGTTAGTAGTCTTTAGTGAAGCGCTGCAATTAGCAGTACGGCTACATTGGACCAATACGGCCAAGACGACTGAGCAAATTTACACCCAAAACAAAGCTGATGCGGTGATTGCTGCCTTTAAAGATTGGCAGTTTTTTGGCCGCGTTGATGTGCTCTACAAAAACGACAAACAAGCTTTAATCAGCATCGATGAGTATAGTATCGATAAAGATAGCAGTGTCGATGATTGGGTGCTGACGATTGCTGCGGGCAATGACTACCAACTGTTACCCGCTACCCACGCTCTAAGCATCCTCTCAAAACTTGAAGAGCACAAACCTAAGCTGCCTTGGTTTGAGGCGGCTATACTAGAACGCATTGAGTAGCGTTAGCCACTGATTATGTGCCGCGCGCTATCTGGCAGTCTACTATTGATATCAATACAAATTATCACTGTTACATTCTAACGATGGCATCAAAAAACAAACGTACCCTTTATTAGATTAGTAAGGAATAACACATGGATTATCGCTCAAAAACCTCTACTGGTGGTCGCAATATGGCAGGCGCACGAGCGTTATGGCGCGCAACGGGGATGACGGATGGCGACTTTGGTAAGCCTATCATCGCTATTGCCAACTCTTTTACGCAGTTCGTACCCGGTCACGTCCATCTAAAAGATCTTGGCCAATTGGTCGCACGTGAGATCGAGCGCGCAGGCGGCGTGGCAAAAGAGTTCAATACTATCGCGGTGGATGACGGTATTGCGATGGGTCACAGCGGTATGCTCTACTCGTTGCCGAGCCGTGATTTGATAGCGGACTCTGTGGAGTATATGGTCAACGCTCACTGCGCTGATGCGTTGGTCTGTATCTCTAACTGTGACAAAATCACCCCCGGTATGCTGATGGCAGCGATGCGTCTCAATATTCCTGTAGTCTTCGTTTCAGGCGGCCCAATGGAAGCGGGTAAAGTCGTCGCTAGTACCGTCGGCAAAAGCCATAATAATGAAGACTCGCAAGGTAGCGCTATTCGCAAATTAGATCTAGTCGACGCAATGATGGACGCCGCTGACGATACCATCAGCGATGAAGATGTACGAGAGATCGAAGTCTCTGCTTGTCCAACTTGTGGCTCGTGCTCAGGGATGTTCACCGCAAACTCCATGAACTGTCTGACCGAAGCGCTAGGTCTATCGCTGCCGGGTAATGGCTCACTGCTTGCCACACATGCGCTACGCCGTGAGCTATTTTTAGAAGCAGGTCGTACTATCGTCGATTTGGCGAAACGCCGTTATGAGCAAGATGATGATTCGGTACTACCGCGCTCTATCGCTAGCAAAGCGGCGTTTGAAAACGCTATGAGCCTCGATATCGCAATGGGCGGCTCAACCAACACTATCTTGCATCTGCTCGCTGCGGCAAATGAAGCAGAGATTGACTTTAAGATGGCTGATATCGATAGACTCAGCCGCCGTGTGCCTTGCCTATCAAAAGTCGCGCCTGCCACGCAAAAGTACCACATGGAAGATGTACACCGCGCAGGCGGGGTTATGGCACTACTAGCAGAGCTAGATAGAGCGGGCTTATTGAGCACAGAGGTGCCTACCATTCATAGCCCGTCAATGCGCGCAGCTCTTGATAAATGGGATATCATGAATCCTGATAATACTGAAGCGCGGGCGCGTTATATAGCAGCTCCTGGCGGCGTGCGTACGACAGAAGCGTTTTCGCAAGATAAAGAATGGCCTAACCTCGATGTCAACCGCGAGTCAGGCTGTATCCGCAGTGCTAAGCATGCTTACTCAGAAGATGGCGGCCTTGCTGTACTCTACGGCAATATCGCCGAGCGAGGCTGCGTGGTCAAAACCGCAGGCGTCGATGAGAGTATCTTAGTGTTCACCGGTCGCGCGCGTCTGTTTGAGTCGCAAGATGCGGCTGTCGAGGCGGTATTATCCGATGAGATCGTAGCAGGTGACGTGGTTATTATTCGTTATGAAGGGCCTAAAGGCGGTCCTGGCATGCAAGAGATGCTCTATCCGACCACTTATTTGAAGTCCAAAGGCTTAGGTAAAGAGTGCGCTTTACTCACCGATGGCCGCTTTTCTGGCGGTACGTCAGGATTATCTATCGGCCACGCCAGTCCAGAAGCCGCTGAGGGCGGCGCTATTGGCTTAGTGGTCGAGGGCGATACGATTCACATTGATATCCCCAACCGTACTATCAATATGGACGTGAGCGATGCGGATTTAGCAGCGCGCCGCGAAGAGATGGAAGCACGCGGCCGCGACGCATGGAAGCCTGTTGATCGCGCCCGTCACGTCTCCCCTGCTCTACGTGCTTATGCGGCGATGACGACGAGCGCTGATACTGGCGCGGTACGTGATGTCAGTCAAGTGGAGCGCTAATCGCTTACTTATAAATGCGCTATCGCCTCAAAAGTCAGCCTAAGTGCTGGCTTTTTTGTTGTCTATATAAGCTGGCTTATTATCAGTAGCCGCTGCTTGCTCTACGCGCTATTACCAAAAACCAACGTATTTTTTAAAGTGATAACGTTTTTTTGCGGAAATGTTTAGCCTTTTTCTACATGATAAGTAACGATTCAGGCCATTTAGATACTGGTGAATACTAACTTATAGGCATACGCAACTTTTATGATCGAAAATTATAACTATATTCTGTTGATAGGCGGCGTCGCGTTTTTACTAGGGGCTATTTTTCCTATTATCTCCAAACGCGTCCCTATCTCGTTGCCTATGCTGCAAGTCGGCTTTGGGATGATCGTTGGCTATTTTTGGCTGACGTTATCTTTTTTGAACCCTTTAGACAATGGCCTCCTCATCGAAAAGGTGACTGAGATTGTGGTATTGGTGTCTTTAGTTGGCGCAGGTATCAAGATAGACACTGAGCTGGCTTGGGACTTATGGCGTCCTACGCTGCGCTTATTACTGATCACTATGCCGATCTGTATTTTTGCTATGGCAGTACTCGGCTATTACACGTTTGGACTGACTATAGGCGCAGCGATATTATTGGGCGCAGTGCTCGCTCCAACGGACCCGGTGTTAGCGTCTAGTATTCAAGTAGGGCCACCAAATAGCGGCGGTGAGGATACCCCGCGCTTCACTTTGACTTCAGAGGCTGGTCTCAATGATGGTCTTGCTTTTCCCTTTGTTTATTTAGCGATTAATATTGCTGAGGCCTACAATGATGGTCAGCGCATTACTGGGGATCTGTTGTGGTCGTGGTTTACTTATGAGGTACTATGGAAGATATTAGCCGGCGTTGTCGTCGGTATCTTAGTGGGTAAACTCTTAGCAAAAGTTGTTTTTTCGAAGTCTTCTGATGAGACCAATATCTCGCAGGGCTACACTGTTATTGCGTTAACCTTGCTGTCTTATGGGGTAGCAGAATACGTGCATAGTTATGGTTTTATCGCGGTATTTATCGCCGCCTTTGCTTTTCGCCGCTCAGAACATGAACACTCATACCATCAAAAGCTACACGACTTTGCAGAGCAATCTGAGGGCCTGCTGATGTCAGTGATCTTGGTAGCTTTTGGTATGCTTATTGGTCAATGGCTACATTCTGACATTGAGCTGACGTGGTCGGTGTACCTTGTCAGCTTGGCCTTCTTGTTTCTCATACGTCCCATCGGCGGCGTTATAGGACTCACTGGGCTGAATATGCATCATACCGAAAAGTATGCCATCTCTGCGCTTGGTATTCGCGGTATTGGTACACTGTACTATCTATCCTATGCGCTTAATAAAGATCTATTTAGCGAAGCTGATGCCACTAAGCTTTGGATAGTTTGCATCATTGTCATCTTGATCTCTATCTTCATTCATGGGCTAAGCGCGCCGTCACTATTGAATATGACACCAGATAAATCACGCCGGTAAAGACTGTGTGCTTAATCCTGCGTATCAATCATCTTTATCACTGCTTCGGTCAGCGCAAATTGACGAATATCATTTAGCATTGTGACATCGAAGTTATGAATAAAAGCAAAAGACAACTGCCGCGACGGCTCACACCAAGCCACTGAACCGTTATAACCCATATGACCAAACCCTTGCTCAGTGCTTGGAGTCACGCTATCATCGCTACTTTGACATATACTAAAGAGCTTATGATAACCCAAGCGCCAATTCATCGAAGCAGGCATCACTGCATCCATCCCTATCACTTGCGGCTGAGACAGCTGTGCAAACGTCTCTGCATCTATCAAAGTTTTACCTTGCCATACGCCGCCATTAGCGAGCATCCCGTAGATAGTGGCGAGAGCTTGCGCTGAAGCGACGCCATTGGCCGCAGGGATAACCGCTTGCAGCGTTTGTGCGTCATAGTAATCGATAGGCTGCTTACTTGCTGGCACTAGTGCGGCGCGGTAATTGCTGGCATTAATAGCGCTATGATTGAAGTATAGACGGTTGATTTTCGTAGCGGTCAATGACGTAACGTGCTGTTTTTTATCAGCTGGTGATATAGACTTTTTCTCGTCAGCCAGTTGTTGCCAACACTCATAGCTTGGCAGCTGCCTATAAGCCGCTAACGTCTGCTCCGACTCCGCTTTTAGTACTGGCTTATGGCGTCTTGTTGGCAGTGACCGATTTTCTGACGCGGTATTGATAAAGTCTTTCGCTAATTTAGCGACCTTATCGACTTGATCTGCAGGCACGCCAAAATAGCAGCTGCCCGCGATGCCTAAAGGCTCAGTCAGATACTTGCCTAGCGCGGCAGCTAGCGTCATATCAGTCGCTTTTTCTATCAAGCCGCCTAGTATCCATCCATATACCAGCGCGCTATAGGCACTAACAAACTGATCAGCAGCATCAATCTCATTGATCGGCATCGCCGCCACTTCTTCAAGCATTCTCGGCCAGTCTAATAAAGTCGCGTTATCCACATCGATAGCACTAATGGCGAACAAACTGGCTTGATGCGACATCAGCTTGCGTAGCGTAATCTTTGCTTTCCCATTAGCCGCAAACTCAGGCCAATAGCTGGCAATCGGCTCGTCATAAGCCAGCATACCCTCAGAGACCAAAACGTGTGCTAGCGTCGCCAATATGCCTTTACCCGTAGAAAAATTAAGCGCTAAAGTATCTGCTTGCCACTTATCATTGCTTTGTTCATTGCTTTGTGCTTGGCCTATGCTAGCAGCAGCTACGAACTCGCCTGCCTGATAAACCACTACCGAGCCACCTGCTGGCGCGTCCTCTAGCTGCAAATCATTGAGTAAGCGTTGCAGTTTTTGTTGCAGCTCGTTATTGACACTCTTGCTCATCGTTATTTCTTCCTTAAAATTATGCTAATAAAAGTACTTAGTTATAAATAAACAGGCGACTTATATAATATAGGTCGCCTGTTTATTTATAACGTCTATGTGCCTGCTAGCAACCTGTTATCGCTTAACGCGGTACTAGTAGCCGATTATAAGTTTCTTGCTCAAGCTTCTCAGTTAGTCCATGGCTATGACCACGCTCCATAGCAGTATCCATCTTCCGGCCACGTAACCAGCCTGCACGTAGGGCAACAGCTGCGCCTACTCTGCTGCCGGAGCCGCAGTGCATGACGGTTTTTTTGCCGTGATGTTGACGCAAAATATTATCAAAGGCTAAGATGTTGAGCTGCTTGAGATCAGCGGCGCTAGCGATAGGCAAATGCTCGTAAGCCATGCCAGCTTGTTGAACGGCTTTGGCCTCATCGAAGGCCAGCTCTTCATTGGCTTGTAAGTTGATGACAAGCTCCACGCCTGCCTGCGCAAGAGCGCTCACTTTTTGTTCATCAAGCGCTCCGCACACGATAGTCTGCTCAGCAGGTCGAAAATAAGGCGACAGCGCCTCGGTGAGGACGACGCCATTATCAGAGTCGTAGCGAGTATCTGCATCTTGTAATGGTGTCGATTGAGTTGTATTTTGGCTCATAATGATAAAAGAAGATAAGTAGTAAGTGAATAATTAAGAATGGCTGAGTTAGCTGTCTTGGCGCTAAACAGTTGTATGTTTAGTGCGGTAACCCCATAAAATACTGAGCGTATTTAGTGCCGAAATTAAAGCAATTTAACGCTGATAGCGAATATCTATCAGCGTTACTTACTCAAATGTGAGTTACTTCAATATAAATAAAGCGGTGCTGTCTATTACTGCGAGTTTTCTATGAACTTGACGACGCCAGCTAAGTGCGGCTTGTCATTTTTGGCACTATATAGGCCAAAATTACAACGATCATCGCTACTTTCAAGTTGATCGACAGGTTCAGCGATGAGCTCTACTTCTGAAGGCAAGAAGATAGGCAACTTAAAAGACACCTCAGCGCTATAAGCATCCGGCAGATCATTCATCAGCGCTAAGCATTTGGCTTTTGACCACATGCCATGCGCGATAGCTTTTGGAAAGCCAAATGCTTTTGCTGATAAAGGATGCAGATGAATCAAATTAAAATCACCTGAGATAAAAGCATAACGGCGGCCGATATCCTCCGGCACCTCAAATACTTTATGCACCCCTTTTTCATTAACCATAGGCTTGACGGTCACTGGGCGCGGTTTAGTTCTCTCAGTGCTATTGGCTTTAGGTTTTTTACCGCGAGCCAGATAAGTAGACGTACCCTCCCAAATGATGTCTTCTTGCGATTTTACCGTCGTCACAAAATCAAACTGCTGACCTTGCGCATGATCACGCAGATTGGCAAAACTCACTGACAAGGTCACCGTCTCACGCTCACCAATAGGACGATGCTGAGTCACTACGTTATCAACGTGTACTAACCCTAGCATCGGAAATGGGAATGGCTCTTTGACCATCATATTCATCTGCAGGGTCTGTGATAGCACCGCAAAATAAGTAATCGGCACCTTGCCGTTGTCACTAAAGCCGCAAATTTTTCGATAATCATCCAAGTTGCTTTGATCAATATGTAAATCGTCTACAGTATAAGTAGCTGATGGCAATGCATCTTTACTAACTTTAGTGTTATCACCGATTGGCAGTAAGCTTTTGATGATATTGGCATATGTGGTATGCGCTTTTGGCAGGGCATCATAATGGGTATCTGACATAAATCTATCCTAGGTAGGGCTTAGCAAACTTTTAATAAAACGAATGAGCTGACGGTTTAAGTCTTATAGCTATCTATTCCTGTGTTTTTATCATAAAAAAGCCACCCTCGGGCAGCTTTCTTAACAATTATTAGTATTTTTTTCGTAAGTATATGTGAGCTGACTTAAATTATCTTAATAAAATCAGTAGCTTGCATAAAATCTGTATATTAAGCGCCTAACATGCTTTGACCACAGACGCGTACCGTATTACCGTTCAAGCCGCCAGAGGCAGGAGACGCCAGCCAAGCGATGGTTTCTGCCACATCGACAGGTAATCCGCCTTGGCTCATAGAGTTCATACGGCGACCTGCTTCACGAATAGCGAACGGGATAGCTTCTGTCATTTGTGTTTCAATAAAGCCTGGGGCAACCGCATTGATGGTCATGCCTTTGCCTTCATTAGCCAATTGTCTGGCAGTTGCATCGACTAAACCGATAACACCTGCTTTTGAAGTCGCATAGTTAGTCTGACCTAAGTTACCGGCGATACCTGAGATTGAAGAGACGCAGACGATACGCGCATCGTCTTTTAGCACTTGTTTTTCAAGTAAGTACTTATTGAGCTCAGCTACGCTATTTAGGTTGATATCGATAACCATATCCCATTTTTTCTCATCCATATTAGCAAGCGTCTTATCACGCGTCACGCCAGCATTATGGATAATAGCGTCAAGGCCACCGCGCTTTTGCGCAGCATCAGCGATCTGTTCGCCTGCATCGGCGCTAGTGATATCTACAGTCAAGGTCGAGCCGCTGATTTCACTAGCGACATTTTGTAGGTCCGCTTGTTGCTGCGGCACATCTAAACAAATCACATGCGCGCCTTCGCGAGCTAATACCCGTGCGATAGCTTCGCCAATACCGCGACTTGCGCCAGTGACGAGCATCGTTTTGCCCGCAAGCGGCTGTGACCAATCGATATCGATGGTGTTACCTGCGCCAACACGGACAACTTGACCTGAAACATAAGCGGAGCGAGCTGAGGTAAAGAAGCGCAGCGCTGAATCTAGATTCTTCTCACTACCTTTAGCCACATAAATAAGCTGTGCGGTGATACCGCGTTTGAACTCTTTACCCACTGACTTCACAAAGCCCTCAAGCGAGCGCTGAGCAAGTGCGGTTTGCACATCGTCGATATCTTCAGGCGGGCGACCAATGATGACCACGCGGCCAGACTTTTCAACGCTACGCGCGACTTGATGAAAAAACTCATACACTTGCTTGAGCTGATCGGCGTTACTGATATTACTTGCATCAAATAGTAAGACTTTAAACTTATCTTTGCTGCCTGTATTGGCTTTGGCTTCGATACCTGCCTCTATCAACGCATCTTTGGCGTCATCACGGCTATTGACATAAACCTCAGCATGCAAGTCAGATAAGATACGCGCAACTGAGTTACTGACACTCATGTCATCGCCTTCGGCACGGCCAACTAAGACGCTACCACGTACCAAACGTTGACCGCTCTCAAAACGATCTAGACTTACCGGCTGCGGCAACCCTAAGTTTTTGGCTACTTTTTTACCAATTGAAGATTGTACAAAATCACCATAACGGTCTGACATAAAATACTCCTGTATATAAAGATAAAAATAGGGTCTAAAAAACAATACCTATTATAAAGACTCACTTGGGCGATGATTATAAGTGTTTAGTAATTCCGGCTATACAGCTTTTGGCCACAATAAGCCTACTATAGAGTTTGACCAATTTGTCATCGCTAATGTTAGCGCTTGTCGACCGCAACTCTATTTATTAATAACCGTCTTAAACCGCTTGTAACTCGCCTTACCAAAGCGTCTAAAGCGTCTATAGTAACGAATTACCAGCCCCATCTGCAAACCAGATAAAAGTCAATAGACCGCCGCAAGCACAAACGTAGACAGCACAGTTACTCTATAATCATTTAAAAAAAATCCGCTTATGTTAAAATCTAATCGGTACTTACTATAAGTTATGATCTGCACTGTCAATGATAACAATATATTATTGAATGAGCCACTCAGTATTCAGCCTAGTCGATACTGCTCAGTCTAATCTTTGCAGGTTACTTTTTGCACTCTTGTTGCTTTACCCTGTAAATATTTGCTAAAGCCCTACAAGAAGGTTATTAAAACTATTGTGATTAGCAGCTATCATATTATGTATTGACTGATTTTATTGACGAATATTTTTATACCCTAACATTCACTACTACTTTAAGGATACTTTCATGAGTAACAAAAAAGACAGCCCTATTGTTGGAACGACAGTCGTCAAAGGTGACGATGATAGCGCCAAAAAATCGACGACTAGCAGCCAAAGTGCGACGCCATCTACAGACAACGACGCGCAGTATGACTCTATCGCTGACCTAAAGCAGCATACCGATATTCTTGATGCCGATGGCAATCGGGTTACCGAGCAAGCGGATAGCGCTGAAGCGGATAAAAAAGCAAAGATCGCGGAAGACAGAGCGAGCGATAAAAAAGCGGCTAAAGAGGAAGAGCTGGCTACTCTTGGTGCGGCTCCTGAGTCTACCTCCACTGACAAAGCAAAAACGGATAGCGCTGATAAAGCCAAAACAGACAGCACTGATAAGAATAGCTCTAGTAAAAACAGCGCTGACAAAAACCCAGCTAGCAAGCGCACAACTGCTAGCACTAAAACAAGCACCTCGACTAAAAACAACACTAACGAGAAAGAAGCTATGACAGATAAAAAAGACGAAACAAAAGCCGCCAGCAAAAAACCTCGCACTACGCCTAAAAAGAAAAGCGCAGCGTCAAGCACAGGCCAGCAGCGCGTTGCAATCTTAGGGGGTAACCGTATTCCATTTGCACGCTCAAACGGTCCCTATG
>Ga0115011_10002847_pt1 | contig 11877 bp, 9 predicted proteins | sample TroAtlMetagenome_2_FD_88705 | JGI IMG/M metagenome (GOLD analysis project Ga0115011, IMG submission 88705) | Marine eukaryotic phytoplankton communities from Atlantic Ocean - Tropical Atlantic ANT8 Metagenome | ecosystem: Environmental > Aquatic > Marine > Oceanic | place: Tropical Atlantic... | reverse complement strand
CTCCACGTCATCGAACTCTGAATCATCAACAACTGTGACAGCAACCCCGGAGGCTGATGGACCATCAGGAGCAAGCGCATTTTTCAGATAAAATGTCTCACTCTGACCATAATTGCCAGACGGATCACCATCGACAAGAAGCACTCGGATGCCTCGCACCACCCTGGCTGGAAAGTATCGCACATTGTCCTCCTTTAGTAAGTCACCAACACCGGCATCACCACCCTGCAAAGACACCTCAACAGGAACAGGACTGACGTCGAGTTCTTCAGCATCAACAGAGGATGCAAACGTGTATGTAAAGGCCGCAACACCTGTTTCTCCTGCAACAATTCGATCAATTGTGGTTTCGACAGGAAGCATTTCTCCCGCCACAAACTTCAGATCTACGTTGTTCACATCACGAACTCCACGATTGCGCACAATTACTTCAAACTCAGCTGGAACCCCGGCAATAATTGCCTTGTCCAGCGGGACAATCTTCTCAACCACGAGATTTTCCTCTCCCTTATCTCCAAGATCAATCACATAACAACCCGCTGCCGATTCGGAAATACGCCCTAGGGTCGACACCACGCCGACATCAGAATCACCCTCAACTGGAGCTTCCCAGTCACGGCGACGCAAGTCAGTAAGAACATAAACCACCCGCTGTAGACTAGCTTTATCCTCCTCGAAGCTTTTCTCAACATGAAGCAAGGCCGCATTTAGGTTCCCCGCCGCATCACTGGTACTTAAGGAATCAATTTCACCAAGCAATCCTCCCAAATTTTCCTCAGTGAGAGGCAGTCCGTTAGCCCAACGCACAGGACGATCAGGATCAGTTGTGCAAACGATGGTAATGAAGTCATCTTTGTTATCCCTGACCAGTGCTTCGATCCACTTACGAAGCATCAGTGAAGCCTCTTCTATCGGAGTACTTTCTCCGGACTTCGCTGCCATGCTCAATGAATCATCAAGAACAATCACCCTCTCCGTTGCCCCAGCACGAAAAAAACTATCTGGGTTCACATCCAGAAAGGGCCGAGCAAGCAAAAGTCCTATCAACCCCATCGCAAGACAACGCAACAACAGCAAGATTAACTCCTCGAGTTTCACCCGCCTTCGGTTCAGCCTTTGTGCTTCAATCAGGAAATCCATCGCCGCCCATTCAACCCGCTTGAATCGCCGACGATTAAGCAAGTGGATAATAACCGGAGAGGCGATGGCAATAAGACCGGCAATGAATAAGCCTGGATTTACAAGGAAATTAAGCATCGCTTAAGCCATCCTCCCTTTCCTTGTGTGCTGCTTACGGAACGCCAGGTATCGCGCCAGCAAAGCATCCAGTGGTTCCCCCGTGTCCAGCAGGGCATAGTCAACCCCCAAGCGATCACAAACACGCCTCACTTCGTCCTGGTATTTTCCGACAATTTCAAGGTAGCTTTTACGCAGAGCCCTGGGATCTGCGTGCACCTCATCATCGGACTCTAGACCGATAAACCGCGTATTGTCCTCAAATGGAAAAACCAACTCATGGCGATCCATCACATGAAACACCACCACTTCGTGCTTCCGCAGACGGAACTGTTGCAATGACTCCCTTAATTGGCCCAGATCAGCAAACAAGTCGGAAATGATAACCACCATTCCTCGTGAACGCACCTGCTCAACAAGCTCCACAAAAACCTCGCCAACATCGGTCTTGTCATCGGGCTCTGTTTCCCCCAAAACATGCACCATCTCCTTGATATGATTGACCCTTGAGCTTGGCGGCAAAACCTCACGCACCTTGGTATTGAAGGTCACCAACCCAACTGCGTCTCCTTGATGCTGCAGCAAGTGCGCCAGTGAGGCTCCGGCAGTTGCCGCATAATCAAATTTTCTCCATCCGTCCCCTGCATATCCCATCGACTTGGAACAATCAACAATGATCGTGGTCTTGAGATTTGTCTCTTCTTCGTATTCCTTGATATAGAAACGGTCAGTCTTGGACCAAACCTTCCAGTCGATATGCTTAATCTCGTCACCTGGCGAATATTCCCGATGGCCGGCAAACTCAACCGCAAAGCCACTGTATGGACTTTTGTGCTGACCGGTTATAAATCCCTCCACCACCAGTCGAGCCCTGACATCCAGACGCTTGATCCTCTCAAGAATCTTAGGATCAAGATAATCTGGCCTCTCCGTGTTTTCCATGCCTTATGATCTACTACCGCACCTGGAGACTCACTTATACAGCATTAAAGGCTCCGGCAAGTTCCGGTGCAATTTTGTCGTCATCATGGCGCTCAGCGATCTCATCAAGCAATTTATCAACTACCACATCACTGGTAGTTCCGTCAGATTCAGCCTTAAACGTCGTGATAATACGGTGTCTGAGAACCGGGTGAGCGATGGCACGAATATCCTCAGCCGTTGCATAACTACGACCTTCCATTACCGCCTTCGCCTTGGAACCAAGCAAAAGAAACTGCACCGCCCTCGGGCCGGCCCCCCAACTTAGCAAGTCAGGAATAAAATCCGGAACCCCTTCCTGCTCGGCAACCCTAGTGGCTCGCACGATTCGCAGGGCATAATGAATCACGTGCGGAGGAACCGGGACCCTACGAACAAGATCCTGGATCTTGGATATATCTTCGCCACTGAGAATATCACTTACCCCAGCAACATCTGCCGATGTTGTGGATGCGGCCACCTTGTATTCCTCAGCGTAGTCCGGATAATCAACAAAAACCTTGAACATGAACCTGTCCTGCTGCGCCTCAGGAAGCGTGTATGTGCCCTCTTGTTCAATCGGATTTTGCGTAGCTAGGACAAAGAATGGGTCAGGCAATTCATGACGAGTTTTACCGATAGTGACTTGTCTTTCTTGCATGGACTCAAGGAGTGCCGCCTGAGTTTTCGGAGGAGTACGGTTGATTTCATCAGCTAGCACAATATTGGCAAATATTGGACCATTAAGAAACTTAAACTCCCGCGCTCCCGTCAGCTTATCCTCCTGAATAACCTCTGTTCCGGTAATGTCTGAAGGCATTAGGTCAGGCGTAAACTGAATGCGACTGAAATCGAGGCGAAGGCACTTGGCAAGGGTACTTACCATTAGTGTTTTTGCCAATCCAGGAACCCCCTCAAGCAGGCAGTGTCCCCGGGAAAAAATGGCAATCAACAGCTGGTCAATAACCTCGCGTTGACCAATGATAACCTTAGACAGTTCGTCACGAATCCCGGCAGTGGCCGACTTGCAGTTTTCGAGCGCTTCCAGTTCGTCTGCTGAAAAGTTCTCCTCAGTATTGTTGGGTGGAATAGACATTTATACGCAAAGTTTGTAATAACGTGTTCATCATAGCGAAAACAACGAATGATGCCACCTCTAAGGAAGGGCATTGATCACATTATTGTGACCAAATGGAACCCATCAGCGTTCAATCTTTCCAGTTCAAAAAAAAAGCGTCACAGATAGCATAAATTGCCTATCCTCGAAGACTATTCCTGGGGGTTCTGGAAACGCTCACTCCCCGGATGGATCAGGAGCAGCTGGTGCTGGAGCTTTTTCCGTTCCTGCCGCACCAGAAGCAGGGTCCTCAGATCTTTCAGCCTCGATCTCTGAGGCAGGTTCTTGATCCGCTTTTTGCGATTCGGACGGTTTTTCAGCAGGCCTCTCGCTCGGCAACGCCGGAGCACTTGGGGCAATCCCCGGAATTCCTGCACCCGGCAACCCAGGAATACTCAGCCCCGGTGGCAATCCCGGTGGTAATCCCGCCGGCGAGCCGGTCGCAGCGGGAGCAGCAGGGTCTTCCTTCTTCTTAACCAACTCATCACGCTTCTTGAAGAATTTCTCGGCACTCCAGGTATCCACTTCATAGACAATCCCGGCAAAGCGCTTCTCACTGTCTAGCTTGTCCTTTAAGCGTTTCTGCTCCTGGGCAAATTCATCATCGCGCTGTTTCGTAAGGCCTGCGGCAGTCTTGTTCTGCTCTTCAAGCTTCTTCTTATCCTCTTCACTCGCATCGGCGGCGATTTCCTGAATCTTCTCATCATCCTGCGTCACCCGCGTCTCCGCCAACTGCGCACTGACATTATAACTCAGGTAATAGCGGGCATCGGATAAGGTTGCCTCTTCCTCTTCACTATCGACATTCTCGCCAGTCCCTTTACCAAGCTTAATCTCATATTTAAAACAGTCAAAAGTGCTCACCGTGGCAAGAGCCGGTTCATTTAGGCCCGTCTTCTCATCTTTAGCAGCATCACCTACCACCACGTCCTTAAAACTGAAGGAAGCAAAAGGCGCAGTGATTGACCCCGTGTTGGTGGTGTTTAACTCCTCATCGTCGGTCAACCCCTCCATACTTACGTCGGAACCTTCTTCTTTCCGGTCAAACTTAAACTCAGCTCCATCCCCATGAACCAGAGTGACCCCCTTTGGTTTCTGGATAGCGAAAGGATTACGCTCAAGCCATGAGCTCGGCTTAGCATCAATATCATAAAGGGCATCGGAGACGATAAATACCTGCTTCTCATTACCGGGAAGACGAACGTAGCGACCGTTACCTCCACCTTGACGACCCGACTGATCGGTCGCTCCAGAGTAACTCTTGCCAATCATTAATGAGGCGACTGTAGCGCCACCGTCCTTGTTCATTGCGACCAAGGTCCCGGCCTTCTCTTTGTCGTTCTCGTTCAGCTCAAACCTGCCGTATTTGCTGGGAGCTGCACGAATTACCTCGGCTACCTGAAGCCCACGGAAATTCTTCAGCATTCTGCTAATTTTCGTGAAATCCGCAATATAGCCGCCGCGGTTTGCAACCGTCCACTTACCCTCCTTGCGCTCAAGCTCAACAGAATCATCACTCCCGGTGATCACCACGCTTGAAACCTCATTAACCGGAAGCCCCTCCATTAGATTGGCCCCCAGAACAAGACCTGCGCCATCATCTTTCTCGGAGCCAGTGCCTCCCATCAATACTGCAATAATTATGGCTGCTGCCAGAAGAGCACCAAGAACCACCAACTGTTTTGCTTTCATCGTAAAATTGCCTTTAAACCTTTAACTTTCAGTTAACGTGCAAATATTTTCATGCGCCGGAATACCAGGTGCAAAATGCCGATCACGGCCACCAGTATTGGGATCCCCGCAATATTGTAGTTCTTTATCCTATTTTCGATCCTGCGTATATCCTTTCGAAGGTCTCGCTGCAGTTCTCGCTTGCGCTTTGCAGCCGTAACCTCTTGCGCCCTCAATTCCTTAATCTTATCAGACGCTTCGGCTGAAAGAACAATCATCTGGTTATTGCCCTGATTTTGCATCAATTCGGATATTTCCCTAGAAAGCTCATTTGCCTTTTCGTCCACTTTTCGAATCTCCTCAGTAAGCTCCTTTGAAGCCTCGTCCCGCAACTCCTTGAACTTGCTAAAAGGTCTGCCACCGCTACCGCGCGCGCGGATCGCAGTCAGATTTGCGCCACCTGCAGCCTGTTCCACTGCTCCTTCAAGCAACGGGAGGTTATGATTACGATATGCAGCAGCACGGCCAAACATGTCACGGGCAACAGAGAGATCATCAAAAAGCATATCGGAATCTGCCACGAGGAACACACTGCCTTCACCCTGCGATTTTTTAAGCCATTCTTCAGCAGGTTTCTCCTCAGACTCCTCAGACTCCTCAGACTCCTCAGACTCCTCAGATTTTGGCTTGCCCTGAGGAAAAGCGGTTTTAAATTCGCCACTCAGGCGCAAAGCCAGTGGATACTCCTTTCCGGAGGCTTTGAAGTTCGCTACCAACTGCTCAGGCCCGAATTGCGCAGCCTGAGGAGCAACCAGCTGGGATGACGCGCTTGATTGAATCAGGGTATCCACATTAATCCCCTCTTTACTGTCTACATAGAAAACCCCGGACATATACATCAGAAAATTACGCATTGATCCAGTAAGAGAATCATCACTATCGATACCTGCACTTGTTACCGTCATGACAGTGGGGTTCGTACGCCCCTGCCCCTGTGCCTCCTCGTAGCTCCTGTCGGCAAGCACCTGATTGGATTCAAAGTTCACTCCCCAGGCAGGTAGAAGCTTATCTAGGTTCGAGGATGTGGGAACACCTCCGGGCTGTTGCCCACCAAAAGGTTGACGCTGAGGCTGGGACTGTGCAGCCACGGCACTGAATGCGTCTAGGAATGCAACAATGCGACCCCCTCTCAGTAGAAATTGATCAAGAGCAAACTGGGTGTTTTCGCTGATCCCCGCTGGGTGGACTAAAACTACCACATCAATATCATCGGCAATTTCCTCAACATCAAGACCAAGGTCAACAAGGTTGCTTTCACCATCAGTAAGGTCAGCATCATAATCTCTGCGCAAGGCGGTGTAAAACTGCCAAGGTGGACGCTGCTGCTGGCGAGCCTGCGGATTAAACGGAGCCGGCGGAGGGCCTCCGGTCACCGGCAAGGCGCTCATGACAGCCACCTTTGGCGCCTCTTCTCGGGTAACCTCCAGAATGGCCCTGGATATGTCATATTCGAGCATCTGCTCATTACCCGGTGAAACGAAAGGGATGGATGACTTGCGATCCAAACAACTGATAGAAATACCAAGGTAAGCATCCTCGCCAAGTCTGCCAGGAATACCTCTGAGGTTATTAAGCTTTGCGCTATCCTCTTCATCGGTTTCCGGCTGGGGGTCTATTCTTTCAATCTGGAGAAATTCATCCTTCGACTTGCGCGCATATTCATCAAGAAGCGCATCGACCCGTTTGGCGTAGATCGTTAACTCCGGCGGCATGTTATCCTTGTCCTTGGAGACGAAAAAGGAAACTTTCACCTCGGCATCAAGCCCCTCAAGGATTTCCAAAGTGCCATCGGAAAGCGTGTGGAGCTTATCCTCGGTCAGGTCAAGTTTGCCCGGAACCTTGCTGATGATGATGTTTAGTGTCACCAAAAGCGCAAAAACGATGAGTGCTCCGATGAAGGAAAACAACCATGACGGGGCTTTACTGCTCCTGATTAAGCTAGAACTTTCTGTGGATGAGGTATCGGTCTCGTCAGCCATTTTAAAATTAACAGGTTACAGAATCAGGAACGCTTGGTTTTAATAACGATACTGGTAAGAAACAGGCAGAATCCTATCAGTGAGGCAAAGAAGGCTATGTTGGGCAAGGTCACCACCCCGCGCTTGATGTCATTGTAGTGGGAAAACATGCTGAGTGAGGAAATGGCATCAGATAACTTTCCTCCAAGGATGTCCGTAAAATAATCCTGCACGGGAGGAACCGCCAACAGCAGCATCAGAAAACAGATCGTAACCGATATAATAAGGCAGGCCACCACACTACGGGTAAAGGCACTGACCGAACAGGTGATCGCGAGACAGGCAGCACCATATAGAAAAGTCGCGAGGTAGCCGCCAATCACCTTACCATTGTCAGGATCGCCTAGGTAGGAAACCGTTATAACAATCGGAAACGAGCAGATAATCGCGATGGTAATAACTGCCAGACCGGCAAGAAACTTGCCGACGATTGCCTGCCAGGGTGCCATCGGCATGGTCAGGAGCAACTCCACTGTGCCGGTGCGATGCTCCTCAGACCAAAGCCGCATGCCAACAGCTGGAGCAAGAAACATCAATAACCATGCCGGCCAGAGGAAAAAAGTAAATTCCAGAGAAGCATCCTGCGCTCCAGGGTCAAAGAAGTTACGGAACCAAAAGGTCAACGCCATCGCCAACACGACAAAAATCACGATGAAAACGTAGGCAAGCATCGAGTTGAACTGCGCCTTGAGTTCTCGCTTGAAGATAATCCAGATATTTCTCGGTGCAGACATTGAATGAATTGGAAAATATGTAATTTGGTTGAATGAAAGAGTAGACTCAGCAGGGTCCTTTTATTCGCTCAAGGTAGTGTCGGCTACGGTGATCTCGCGGAACACATCATCAAGGCGCCCCGGCTCGACGTGCAGTTCCTCGAGCACGAGCTGCTTTTCCTTACACAGCTCGAAAATTTCCTTTGAAAGGCTCTCACCGGGCTTTGCCGGCAGGACTTTACCGCTGAAACCATTCTCGCCCACATCATCGCCCAAGACATCACCAACACCAGGCAGCCCGACAAGTTCTGAGCGGATCCCTGAACCTGCCATTCCGGAAATTCTTACAGCCACTGCGCCGGCACCGCGTGACCTCGCCTTGAGCTCTCCCGGTGTACCATCTGCCACGACACGCCCCTGATCAATAATAATGGCCCGCGTACACGCAGCCTCAACCTCCTCTAGGATGTGCGTTGAAAAGATAATCACTTTTCCCTCACCCATGCGCTTGATCAGAGAGCGAACTTCCTGCTTCTGGTTAGGGTCAAGCCCGTCAGTTGGTTCATCCAGAATGAGGATGTCCGGATCATGAAGGATAGACTGGGCAAGGCAAGTCCGATGACGATACCCTTTGGATAGCGTGTCGATATTCTGGTTGCGGACAGGATCCAGAAAACAGGTATCCAGCGCCCGCTCTACATCCTCTTCCCCTTTGCCACGCAACTCCGCCATGAAGCGAAGAAATGCAACAACCGTCATGTCGGCATAGAGAGGTGCTGCCTCGGGCAGGTAACCAATCTTGGCCTTGGCCACGATCGGCGCATTGACAACATCAGCGCCATCAACACTAATTCTCCCATCCGTTGGTGGAATATAACCAGTAATCATCCGCATTGTCGTGGATTTACCGGCGCCGTTTGGGCCAAGAAAACCGAGAACCTCGCCCTTCTTTACGGTAAATGAAATATTGTCGACAGCGGTATTATGCCCGAAGCGTTTTGTGAGATGCTCTACTTCAATCATACCCCAGAGAAAAAAATGGATTCAAGACGATGAACTGTTAAAGGATTGTTTCTTGGCTAAAACGTCACCAAGTGGGCAATTTGTTCATCCAAAAATCACTTTTTTTCAACTAGAAATCCTTCCCAACTCAACCACATCACTCTGAAATGCAACTTGTCTCATGGAATGTCAACGGAATCCGAGCCTGTCTGGGCAAGGGATTTAGCGATTTTTTCGCCAAAGTAAATGCAGATATATTCTGTCTACAGGAGACAAAGGCACGGGAAGAGCAGGTCGATATGGCTTGGATGAAGGGATACAAAGCTTACTGGAACTCCGCCGAGAAGCCCGGCTATTCGGGAACCGCTGTTTTTACCAAAAAAAAACCCCTAGATGTGCAATTCGGGATCGGAATTGAGGCTCATGACACAGAAGGCAGGGTCATCACTCTGAAGTTTAAAGATTACTACCTAGTTACCGTCTATACCCCGAATTCCCAGAACGAGTTGAAGCGCCTTCCCTACAGGAAGCGATGGGACAGAGATTTTCTTGCCTACCTTAAGTCACTTGAGCAAGCACTCCCTGTCATTTTCTGCGGCGACCTCAACGTGGCTCATGAGGAGATCGACCTGGCCCGCCCCGATGCAAACCACAATAGCCCGGGATTCAGTGATGACGAACGTGCAGGGTTCTCTAAATTTCTGAAGGAAGGATTCATTGACACATTTCGCGAGTTTGAAAAAAGAGGTGAGCACTACAGTTGGTGGAGCTACCGAGCGGGAGCACGAGCACGAAACGTTGGATGGCGCCTTGATTACTGGTGCCTCTCTGATTCACTCAGACCAAGACTTAAGGATTCTCGAATCCTGTGCGATGTCATGGGATCCGACCACTGCCCGGTCATCATGAACCTTGATTAAAGCACCTTCCTACCGGACGGATCGGCAAGCAACTCACGCGCGGCGCGAACATCTTTCTCAATCTGTTGCCGCAACTCCTCAACACCATCAAAAGTTTTCTCATCTCGTATACGTGCCTGGAAAAAAACCTCCATTTCAAAGCCATAGATATCCCTGTTAAAATCAAACAGGTGAACCTCGAGTAAAGGTGTATCATTTTCAGGCGTAACTGTCGGACGCGTCCCAAGGTTGGCAACGCCGCTTAGACGCTCTCCATCTAGATGAACACTGACTGCATAAACGCCTGAAGGTAAAAGCTCATCTGCGTGAAGTTGAATGTTTGCCGTTGGGAAGCCGATGCTATAGCCAAGTTGTCGCCCCTGACTAACCTCCCCAATTAGTGAATAGGGGCGACCCAGTAACTCGTTCGCAACCTGAAGGTCACCGCCATCAAGCGCTGCACGTATCCTGGTGCTGCTGATAACCTCTCCATTAGCATCGCAAACCGGCTCGATGTCACAAACATCAAAGCCCAGTTCACCACCTAGCTTGGCAAGCAAACCCACATCTCCTTCCCTCCCATGTCCAAACCGGAAGCCACTTCCCACTGCAATACATCCCAACTCGCAAGACTCAGCAATTTCCCTAACAAAACCCTCAGCACTTTGATCTGCACGAAGGCGATTAAACTCGAGCGAAAGCAGGCATTTTATGCCCAACCTAGCAAGAATCTCCCGCTTATGTTTGAGAGTTGATATTTGCCGAGGCGCCCCCCCCTCCCCGAGAACTTCAGCAGGATGAGGAACAAAGGTCAACACCGCTGGCGTGCCAGCTCTCTGCGTCACGGCACGAACAAGCGCCCGATGCCCCTGATGCACACCATCAAAAACACCTATAGCCACATTAACTGGCCCCAGCAGAGCGGAAAGTCCGCTCGTCTCTTCAAGCCCGCGAATCATTCCTATGCACCGCGAAGCCGCGAAACATCAGCCAAGCTCAAGGCTCTTTGCGCAACACTTTCACGGCTCCCATGCTTCAGTTCATCAAAAGTAATGGCGCCATCCGCGTTAAATTTACCAGACTTTGTTCGCCTCAATGAGGAAAGGTGCCCGCCACATCCAAGCTCAGCACCAATTTCATGGGCATATGTCCTAACATAGAACCCCTTGCTGCAAACCACTCTGAAGCTGAATTCCGGGAGATTAACCTCCCCGAGTTCATAGTTATAAACATGCACTAGACGGGGGTCTCGCTTAACCTCCTTGCCCTGCCTCGCCAACTTATAGAGTGGCACACCGTCCTTCTTTATCGCACTCACCATCGGAGGCGTCTGATAGAAATCACCGGTGAACTTATCCATAGCGGAACGTATTTCATCGTCACTGAAATCCTTTACAGCATCGGTGTCAGTAACTTCTCCCTGCCTGTCCTGCGTTGTCGTAACCTCACCCAGCTTTACACTACCTATATATTCCTTGTCTTCAGCCATCAAAAGGTCCTGGATCTTAGTGCCCCTTCCGAGAGTAAGGATCAGCAAGCCGGTAGCCATGGGATCAAGCGTCCCACAATGACCAATTTTTTTCTGATTCAGCGTTCTCCTAGCAACCGCTACAACATCATGCGATGTCATGTCGGGGGATTTATCCACAAGTAATACTCCGTCAATGTTGTCCATTATCTATTTTAGATATTCGTCTATCTTATTCAGCACCCGCTCAACCACTTTATCAAGCCCACCTTCAACACGCGCCCCCGCCGCAAGCGCATGTCCACCTCCACCAAAGCAGCGGCACACTTCGCAAACATCGGCAGCCTCAGCTCGTTTTGAACGCATACTGACCCTCACCATCCCTCCAGCAATTTCTTCAAAGAAAACGGCGACATCTACAGTGTCAACGGCACGAATTAAGTCTGTAAGATTTTCGCTGTCCTCTGGCCTAAGCGAGAGCATTCTTTTCATGTCAAGATCCAGAGCCCAGCTAGCCACCCTTCCATCATCACTCATCCGCAATACACCGAGGAGTTCACGCAACAACTCAAGGCGACGAAACGGATAACGTTCATAAACAGCACTGGACAACTCCCCGCAATTTGCACCAAACCGTATCAGTTCGGCGGCTATCTCGTATGTCCGGGCAGTGGTTGCAGGATATCGAAACCCTCCCGTGTCGGTGGAAATGGCCACAAAAAGGCAATCTCTT
>Ga0115011_10002843_pt1 | contig 11886 bp, 9 predicted proteins | sample TroAtlMetagenome_2_FD_88705 | JGI IMG/M metagenome (GOLD analysis project Ga0115011, IMG submission 88705) | Marine eukaryotic phytoplankton communities from Atlantic Ocean - Tropical Atlantic ANT8 Metagenome | ecosystem: Environmental > Aquatic > Marine > Oceanic | place: Tropical Atlantic... | reverse complement strand
CATGTGGACGTTGCCGGTGACTGTGTCTTCGTTGACGGCCACGCCCACGCCCACGCCCAGGACCAGGACCAGGACCACGACCACGACCACGACCACGACCACGACCCTAGTCCAAGCGCAATGGTGATGAGTGCCATGATTGTTCTTGTGCCATTACTTTCAGCCGCTGTGTTCACTCCAGATGCTTATAGTATTGAATGGGTAAGGAATAATCTTTCCGTCAAAGGGGTTGTGGGTAATGTCCCGATGCAATTTAAGCTGGGGAAAAAGAGCGTCGAAGATAGAGGCACAAATGTAAGTGCAGGACAAGACGCTCAGAGCGAGGAGGGTGGGGTTGCCGAGGTTGCTGGCTGGGGGCCCTATACTATCGAGGATTTAAAGCAACAGGTGGATCAGAATGAAAAGGGGGAGTTCATGATGGATGTCATCAGCTTGTTTTATACCGGTGGTGATGAGGAGATTCAGAATGTAGTCAAAGGGTTGCCGGTGGAGACTATGGGCCAAGTCATGCCTGAAAAGACGCGCAACCCTGATAATAACCGCGTTAGAATTTTCCGGCTGATGATGAACTGCTGTATTGCAGATGCGCGACCGGTTTCAATTCCAGTTCAGTTTGATGGCTCGATTCCGAAGTATAAGGAAATGGGTTGGTATAAGATTCACGGTACAATGGAATATGAGCAATGGGATGAATTTACCATTCCTGTGCTTCAAGCTAAGTTCATAGAACAAACAGAGGCACCTCCCCAGGCTGCATTTGGACAAAGGCAGTAAAGTTACCTAATAGACCGGGGAAATCGCTCTGCCTACAAGCAAAAAAGGCACCCCTTTTTAAGGGGTGCCTCTTGGTCTTGATGATTTAACTCCAAGGTGTAATTGCCGAGTTAGTCTCGGCGTTCGCGACTCCCGCGATCACGGCCGCCTCGCCGATCACGGCCTCCACGGCTACGTCGATCGCGATTCTCTCCATCTCCGGGGCTCCAGTCCCCTCCGTCTCCGTCATTTTGGCGCTTTCCGCGGTTTTTTTCCGCTTTTTCACGCAATTCGTCATCGAGGTGCTGTTCCCCTCTTTCCTCCATGGCAGCTTGCCGGCTCATCTTGACTCGACCTTTATCGTCAATGCCAATGCACTTGGCATAGATTACGTCACCGACATTGACGACATCCTCGACTCTATCGACACGGAAATTGCTCAGTTCCGAGATATGGATCATGCCGTCCTGGCCGGGGAGCACCTCCATGAAAGCGCCAAAGTTTGTGGTAGAGACCACCTTGCCTTGGTAGATTTTGTCGATCTGGATCTCAGCAGTGATGTTTTCCACCATTTCCTTGGCACGATCAAGGCTATCCTTCTTGATTGCGTAGATACGCACGGTGCCATCGTCCTCGATGTTAATTTCTGCTCCGGTTTCAGCTTGGATGCCCTTGATAATCTTGCCACCTGGCCCGATGACATTGCCGATCTTGTCCGGGTTGATCTTGATGGATTCGATTCGCGGTGCATGAGGGCTTAGTTCGGCCGGAGTTGCTATCGCCTCAGCCATAACCTTAAGAACTTTCTCACGAGCTTCAGTGGCTTGGTGGATGGCTTCATTGAGTATGGACAAAGGCAGGCCTGTGAGCTTCAGGTCCAGTTGAAAGCCGGTAACCCCTGCACTGGTGCCACAGAGTTTGAAGTCCATGTCACCGAAGAAGTCTTCTGAACCAATGATATCCAGCAACCTCTTATAATCCTTAATATTGCCATCTTCATCGCTCTCGGTAACGAGGCCGACCGATATTCCTGCGACGGGCCGTTTCAGTGGGACACCGTCATCAAGCAGAGCCATGGTGCCTGCACAGACGGATGCCATAGAGGTGGAACCGTTTGACTCCATCACTTCTGATGTGACTCGCATGGCGTAGGGGAAATCATCTGTATCAGGGAGAGATGGCTTGATAGATCTCTCGGCAAGCGCACCGTGACCTATTTCACGTCTATTCAATCCGCCCATGCGACCGGTTTCACCAACAGAGAAAGGTGGGAAGTGGTAATGGAGAAGGAAGCTCTTTTCCTCTTCACCGCCAGTGTATGCATCCAGAAACTGAGCTTCATCAGCTGGAGCGAGGGTGGCCAGGCCGAGTGCTTGAGTCTCGCCACGGGCGAAAAGGGCCGAACCGTGAGCACGAGGCATCAAGTCAACTTCAGCACTCAACTCTCGGAGTTCATCGATTTTTCTACCATCGGCACGGATTCCTTTATCAAAAATTGTTTTACGAAACGCTTTTTTCTGTAGGAAGTCGAATGCCTGATCGATGGCGAAATCAGAGGCATCTTCATATTTCTCGACAATGGCTTCTGAAACTTCTTTGCGTAGGCTGTCGACTGCTTTTCCACGTTCCACTTTTGAGGGTTTATAAATTGCTTCCTCGATTCGATCTCCTGCAATTGCATAGGCGATGTCGAGCATCTCCTGCTTTACCTCAAGGAGTTCTGCTTGACGCTTTGGTTTGCCGGCTCGGGCAGCCAGATCTTTTTGAGCCTGAACAAGCGTTGTTACATGTCCCTGAGCAAAAGCGAGCGCTTCGCAGAAAATATCTTCAGGCACTTCATCAGCGGCACCTTCAATCATCACGACCTCGGTTTCATTGCCGGCATAGACAAGATCCAGATCCGAATCTTCCATTTCACTGTGTGTAGGGTTGACAATAAACTTACCATCAACATGTCCTACGCGAACTGCGCCGATTGGTCCCGCAAAAGGGATGTCAGACAGACAGAGGGCACATGAAGCTCCGTTCATGCTGAGTACATCTGAATCATTTTCACCGTCTGCACTGAGCAGAAGGGCAACGATTTGTGTGTCATACAGGTAGCCTTTAGGGAATAACGGGCGCAGGGGGCGATCAGTCATCCGGCAAGTAAGGATTTCTTTTTCTGTTGGTCGCCCTTCACGCTTGAAATAACCACCTGGGAACCGTCCTGCGGCAGCCGCTTTTTCCTTATACTCGACGGACATAGGGAACCAGCTTTGTCCCTCGCGCATTTTCGTCTGTGACACGGCGGTTACCATCACTACGGTTTCACCGCAACTTACAGTGCAGGCACCATCTGCGAGGCGGCCCATTTTACCAGTTTCTATGGTGATCTCTTTTCCGTCCAGATTGACGGATATACTTTCTTTACTCATTTCTTTTATTTTCGATTGGGCATGCGATTACTCGGTTTTGCCCGTGTTGTTTTGTTTGCTCTTCCCGGACCTTCCGAGAAAAGTAAAAAAGGTTCATTATTGGGTTTCATCCGCGCCCGGTAGGACTGTTGTCTCAGATAAGAATTCCTGCTTTGGAGTTTGTGCGCTGAATCGCGCACTGCGCCCCAATAAAGGTGTCGCTACGGGCAGTAGAATGATTGTAAGTCTTCAAACGCATCAAGCTTTGCCTAGCGGCGAAGCTTGAGACCTTTAATTAGGTTCTGATAGCGTTCTGGGTTCTTGGAATTGAGATAGTCCAAGAGTTTACGCCGTCTAGCCACAAGCTTAAGGAGTCCCCGGCGCGTTGAAAAATCCTTTTTATGAGCACTCAGGTGCTCTGTGAGGTGATTGATGCGCGTGGTCAATTGTGCCACCTGAACATCAGCGCTTCCAGTATCCTTGTCATGGATCTGGTAATTTTGTGTTTCGTTCTTTGTTTCCGTCATTCTACTTTCCGTCATTCTTTTTTCCCCTTGGGGAATCCACCGCCTTGGTGGTTTTGTGGGTTATACGTCCTGTATCGAGCATATAACTATCCCTCCAATTGAAGGAAGGGTGCGTATAAAACCATAAATTCAGCAGGTTTCAACTCAAATTGGATATTGTTAAGGGTTTGTATGGTTAATATTGGCTGACTGCCTATTGCGCCAAGGCCTGGAGATATTGTCAGGCGTTATGGCTCGGGTAGGTCAGGATGTGGTGATAAGTCTTTTATGTTCCTTAAGTATATATCGGTCAGTCATCCCTGAAATGTAGTCACAAATAGTTCGATGAAGACCCTGAGCATGAATACGGGTTGCACTTTGTCCACCAATCAGTCCGGGATGATTGGTATAGAGATCAAACATCTCTGCAATCACCCGACCACCGTTTGCATTGGGGGTGGCGACGTTTTCATGGTAATAAAGGTTTTGATAGAGGAATTTCCTTAACTGGCGATTCGCATCGTGAAGGGTTTCGCTGTATCCGACCAAGTGGGCATCAAGTTGTCGGACCTCATCGGCATTACACACGCCGGATTTTTCAATGCGCTTTGAGGTTGCGGCGATCAGATCAGCGACCTGGAAGTCGATCAGGGTGCGAACGATGTAGGCGCGCCGACGTTTGCCCTCGATCCCTGCATAGTGTGAATCCACAAACTCAGCACATTTTTTCCACAGGATGATTTCTGTAAGTTGTTTTTCATCGATGAGGGAGTGATCCAGTCCATCGTCGAGGTCGTGAGAATAGTAGGTGATCTCATCGGCAATATTGGCAATTTGCGATTCAATGGACGGGCAGGGGAAATGCCCTTTCGGGATGTTTCCGTGGGCAGGTCGGGTATATCCATTTTCGTGTTTACGCAGTCCCTCCAACACTTCATAGGATAAGTTCAGGCCGTCGAAGTCTGGGTAGACTGATTCAAGGAGTTCAACCACGCGCAAGCTCTGAACATTGTGCTCGAATCCTCCGTGATCCTTCATCAATTCGTTGAGTTTTTCCTCCCCGGTGTGGCCGAACGGGGAGTGGCCAAGGTCGTGAGCAAGCGCAATTGTTTCAGCAAGGTCCTCATTTGCTCCAAGGGCACAGGCTATCGTCCGGCTTACAGAAGCTACTTCAATGGTGTGAGTAAGCCTTGTTCGCAGGTGATCGCCTGTTCCGTTCAGAAATACTTGGGTCTTATACTCCAGCCTTCTGAATGCTCTCGAATGAATAATTCGCGCGCGGTCACGTTGGTATGCTGTGCGATAGGGGTGATCAGGTTCTTGATGCCGGCGTCCCGCACTGTTTGCCGTCAGCTGTGCAAATGCGGCGAGAGTGTTACTCTCGTTTTCTTCCATTTGCTGGCGGTTGACGGGCATTACTCTTTGATTTCAGTGACCTTATTCCCCGCTTTTCCTTCTTTGCTTTCCTGTTTTTCTTCTCCGAGAGACTCCTTGATTTCCTTGAGGACTTTACCTAGTTCCTGCTTGGCATGAATATTCATTTCACTCTTCACAGCTGCCATGTCGTAGACTGCCAGTATAAGCATGAATACCACGAGGACTGCACAGTAAAGCCAGTAGATAGCGAAGATGAGCGGGTGTTTGCTGAGGAATCCGTCGAGCAGTGAAAATCCAAGGTATACGGCTAGGAATGTGCCGACCATGGCATAAAACATGATTTTCCGCCTTGCAGCACGTATGCGCAAGGCGCTCAATAAGCCGGCGCGGATCATTCTCCACGCCAGGCTAATGTCTAAGGTAGGCTTACCCATTGTTAAATCCAATCCTATCGGGAGGGTTGACGGGGTCAAAGTCAAAGCAACGGGCAAAAGTCATATTACCTTTGCCGGTGATCTTGGATTCTTTGGTTTAATTTCCTTTCTGCTCCTTCCAGTAATTCGTGGAGTGCCTTGGCAGAAATGGTGTTCGCTCCGAATGAGGCGCAGGTGTCAAGTACGCTACGATCACGCGAGGCGACAGTCAGTTGACGCCGTTGCGCATATTTTCCAGCAAGTCGCTCAATGATTTGGTCGGCAGTGGTGCCAGCTGGCGAGTAGAAGATCTGTATTCCTCCTTCTGCATGTTCAGGGGTTGCTGTCTTTCCTTTTCCGTCAAAAACCAGAACAACCTGTTCATCGGTTATGTCCTGATACGAGGTCATGCGGTGGATTAACTCGTTCCTTGCCGCACGAGTACTGGTCTCATGGATTTCCCTGAGCTCCTCCCAGGCAAATATCATGCTGTGGCCGTCAACAATCAGGTAGCGCGGTAATGCGTCCTTCGTGCTGGCCATGACATTGTGAGGCAATGGTTTTTAACCATCGCCGTCTTCAGCCTTCTTAGCAGGAGCCTTCTTTGTCGCAGCCTTCTTTGTCGCAGCCTTCTTTGTCGCAGCCTTCTTTGTCGCAGCCTTCTTTGTCGCCGCTTTCTTTGCCGCCGCTTTTTTGGCAGGAGCCTTCTTGGTGGCGGCTTTTTTTGCTGCAGCTTTTTTGGCAGGAGCCTTCTTTGCTACAGTTTCTTCAGCCTCAGTTTTTTTGGCTGAATCTTTTTTGACCGTCGACTTGGCAAGCTTTTTCTTTGCCATCATCTCCTCACGCTTGCGTTTAAGGTAAGCTTTGCGTCGAACGCGTTTAATCAGTTTGTTGTATTGTTTGCCCATTTTTGTGTGCCATCCGCCGGGTTTGAGTGATAACGGATACTTTAATCTGTATTTGTTCCTTAACGAACAGGTGCGCAAGGATCAAGTGGAAATAGCGATTGAGGATATGGATATTATTGCAAAAAAAGGTTGATTTGAACGTCCTTTTGTTCAAAATGCCTATATCCGCAACGGACGTGAGTCACGGTTTATACTATAGGCTCAAGGTGTTGGCAGTTCCTTCAAAAAAGGAATTTTCCGCAAAAGGATATGCCCCCACACGCTCGTTAAACCCGGAAAACGGCTCCTGATTGATTTCTAATGTTCTCTTTTGGTGAGCTTTTACCGGCCGTGGTGCACAATTGCAGCCGAAACTTGGTTTGCTTAATTTGGGTTAATTCCTGAAGAAAAAATCGGTTTTTTTCCAGAGCTTGATAGCTCAGCTGTCAGAATACTGGAAAGGTTGATATTGTGCGTCTCGGCAAGCAACTAATACTCCCTTTATTATTTATAACGCTATTTCCGCATTAACCGGAATCCAATCCTATGGCCGGACACAACAAGTGGTCCAAGGTAAAGCACATTAAAGGTGCTGCCGATGCAAAGCGTAGCAAGCTTTTCAGCAAGCTTGCCAAGGAGATTACTGTGGCTGCCCGTGATGGTGGAGGTGATCCCGACCTTAATGCCCGTTTGCGGCAGGCGGTAACCAATGCCAAGAAACAAAGCCTCCCGGGAGATACAATTGACCGTTCGATTAAAAAGGGTACTGGGGAAATAGAGGGTGTTGCTTATGAGGAGGCATGTTATGAAGGTTTTGGTGCCGGGGGGGTTGCAATTATCGTCGAAGTGATTACGGACAATACCAATCGGGTGTTTGCTGACCTGCGAACGATCTTTAACAAGAACAACGGCAACATTGGTAATTCTGGGAGTGTTTCCTACCTGTTTGAACGGAAGGGGGAAATCAAGTTGCCGAATAATATGGAGGATGAGGAATCATTGCTGGAAAAGGCAATGAATGCTGGAGCCTTGGACATGGCAACCGACAGCGAGGGACACGTGGTGATTACCTTGCATGATCAGCTTGGCGAGGTGGCTTCCTGTCTTTCGCAGGCAGGAGTAGAAGTTGAATCCCAACAACTCATTTATATGCCGCAAAATGTGCAGGAAATCACCGATGTTTCCGTTGCCCGTCAGGTAATGAGGTTGTTTTCCGCCCTGGAAGATTACGATGATACCCAGAACGTCTTCGCCAATTTTGACATTGCTGATGAGATTGTGGAGCAGATTGAACTTTGATAACTGCTTTTCTATTACCTTGAACGAATTATTTACGATTGATTGCTAATATGAGTGACACGACATCCGAAGAGACGGTTAAAAAGAAAAAAAAGCCGGCGGTCTCCAAGGAAAATAACGCCGATGAGGAGAATGATGCAGATAAGCCTGCCAAGGATGTCAGGACTCGAAAGAGTCGCGGTCGGCGAAATGGTAAAAGTAGGGATAATAAGAAAAAGGCACCCAAAAAGACCAATTTCAAGGAGGAGCCCCTCGGACCGCTTGCCGAGCAGGAAGGTATCCTTGAGATTTCAGGAAAAGGTTTCGGGTTTCTTAGGGAGCCGACAAATAATTTTCGGCAGACCCCTGAAGATGTATTCGTGACTCCCGAGACTGTTCGTAACTTTGGGCTTCGTGACGGTCTATGGGTTAGAGCTGAAACCCGCATGGGAGGGCGTGGACCGCAATTAACCAAGATTCTGGACATTAATGGTCGTGACCCTGAATTGGTCAGGACACTTCCGTGGTTTGAGGAGCTCAAGGCCATCAATCCTGATCGGCGGATGCAACTCGAGACGGAGGAGGATCGTATGACGACACGTATGATTGACTTGATTGCGCCGATTGGACGCGGTCAGCGGGGCTTGATTGTGTCGCCTCCTCGTTCAGGAAAAACCACGATACTTCAGCATATGGCTGAGGCTGTCATCAAGAACCACTCTGGGGTAAAGGTAATGGTTCTTCTAGTGGATGAGAGACCGGAGGAAGTAACTGAACTGCGCAGGGCATTACCGGAAGCAGAAATCTATGCGAGTTCAAACGACATGGAAGTCAAGATGCATTGCCGGATTGCACAGATGGCTGTGGAGCGCGCAAAACGCCTTGTAGAGGCAGGGGATGATGTTTTTATGTTAATGGATTCGATTACCCGGCTGGCCCGTGCCTTTAACAATGCCTCCAAGAAAGGCGGTCCAACTGGTACTGGGGGCCTGACAGTGCGTGCGCTTGAGATGCCTCGAAAACTCTTTGCTGCAGCACGTAACACTCGTGATGCAGGATCATTGACCATTATTGCTACCGCGCTCGTGCAGACCAACAGTGCGATGGATGACCGTATTTTTGAGGAGCTTAAGGGCACGGGTAACATGGAGCTTGTTTTAGACCGTGCCATTGCTGAGCAATACATTTATCCGGCCGTTGATATTTTTCGTTCAGGAACGCGCCGTGAGGAATTACTGATTCCGCCGCACCAATGGAAAAAAATATCGACGATTCGCAGGGCCCTTGCTGGGCACCGCCCTGTTGAAGCTATCGAAAGGCTGATTTCCATCATGGGACAGTATCCCGGCAATGCCCAGATGCTTCTGTCCCTTAAACTTCAGGATTATTAAGAATACCTGCGAGTGAGAGTATCGGCTGCACTGTGTGTAGCCCTCTCAGGATCCCTGCAGATGGTCGGCAATGATGGCTACGAATTCCGGAAGGAAGCGTTCTGCTTTTTTTGCACCAACGCCCCGAATTTGCATTCCTTCTTCGACGGTTGATGGTTTTATTCTAGCAAAGAACTCAAGGGTTTGGTTGTTGAATACAACAAAGGACGGTATTCCTTGCTCGGTTGCTATTTTACTGCGGTGGTCGCGCAGTTTATCGTAGAGTTTTTCATCAAATTCCAGTGTTTGGCTTGTTGAGCTGTTCGTTCCCAGAGGTGCCGATCGTTTTTTAGGTGCAGGCCAGCGCATTTTGAAGGTTCCTTTTCCCCGCATAACTGCGTCCCCATGCTCCGTTAGAGTTAAAGTAGGATATTGGCCGCCGCTGCTTACCAACATGCCCGCATTCTGTAATTCACTGAGGAGGGCGGCTACATAATTGCTGCCCTCGGACTTCATTAGTCCGTATGTGCTCAGTTCATCAAGTCGGGCATTGAGGATATCTCTTGAGCGGCTACCAACAAGCATTTGGGCTATTTTCATCCGGCCAAAACGTGCCTGCCAGCCATCTTGTCCGCGCCGTGACATGCGGGCAACGCCGCTCAGGGCCTGTTTCACGGCAGTCTCTTCGGAAGGTGTTGGGTTGCGAATTTCTTCAGAGGATGCAGCCACGCAGTTGTCGCAAGTGTTACAGGCACCGAGATCCTCTTCTCCAAAGTAATTTAAAATCCATGCTTGCCGGCAACTGGTTGCATAGCAGAGGTTGACCATTGCCTTTAACTTGTCACGGTCACGGGTCTCTTTTTCAGAGAGTGCTGTGCAATCTATATCGGGGGTTCCTGTCTCAATAATGCGTGTTCCTCTTATTCTGTGCCCCGGAGCATCAAATCGCTCAATTGCCCGGGACCGAACTAAGTAAGAAAGAGCACTGCTGACAGCCATTGTGTTGCGGGCGCCGACCTTTTCGCAGAGATCTTGTATTGGCATAAAGGCCTCTGACTGTTGGTCAGAGACCTTACTGAGATGTCTGTGCACATCGAGTATCAGTGAGGGAGTCGGGTTGCTTCCCTCTATAAAGAACTCCTGAGTGCGGGTGTCTGCGAAATTGAAAAGTAACTCACAAACTGCAGTTTCTCCGTCTCTTCCAGCCCTTCCAGCTTCCTGGTAATAGGCTTCTATGCTCCCTGGTATGTCAAAGTGGATGACGAATCTCACGTCGGATCTGTCGATGCCCATGCCAAAAGCATTGGTAGCCACGGCAATATTTGTTTCCCTTGAGATAAAGCTTTCCTGATTTTTTTCACGTTCTGAATCCGGCATGCCCCCGTGATAAGAAATAACCTGTATTCCCCAAGCATTTAGAGTTTCGTGTACTTCCTCAACACGTTTCCTGGTGGCACAGTAAATAATACCAGTTTCGTGCTTTTCAATGACGGCCCGAATACGTTTGTATTTCTCCTTACGGTTTGCGCACGGTGTTATTTGCAGTGCAAGGTTCGGCCTAGCAAAACCGCTGACACACAGGAAAGGATCCCGCAGCGTAAGGTGGTGTAGGATATCAGAACGAACTTCGGGTGTTGCGGTAGCTGTGAAGGCGGCGATTTGTGGGTTGCCTATTTTCCGTATGGCATTGCCCAGAAGTAGGTAATCCGGACGAAAATCGTGTCCCCACTGAGACAGGCAATGAGCTTCATCAATGGCAAATAAAGAGACATTGATATTCTGTAACGCTTTGGTGAAAGTTTCAGATCGGAACCGCTCCGGGGCAATGTAGACCATCTTATAAGCGCCTTGTTGCAGGGATTCGATGTGATGGCGCTGTTCTGTCGCAGTGATAGCACTGTTTATCATCACAGCAGGAATACCCTTTTCGGTCAGGGCATCGACTTGGTCCTTCATTAGCGCGATTAGCGGACTGACAACCACTGTGACACCCTTCATCACCATGGCAGGCAATTGATAGCATAAGGATTTTCCACCCCCAGTGGGCATGACGGCGATGGTATCTTTACCTGCAAGGATCGCGTCGACTACTTCCTGTTGTCCATCCAGAAAGTCTCGGTGACCGAAGTATTTATTGAGGGCCTTGCGTGGGTCCTGTGAAAGCTCGGGCGTTACAGACACGTTAAGCTTAGGAGGGATATTCCACTACAGGGACTGTTCAATGTCGGTTACGGCTTTTCAACTCGGATGCGCTGGAACCCCAGCGGAGTTTCAGAGTCGAAGTGCAGGTTGTGACGTAGCGTGACCATGCTGGTGCCATCATTACCTATTATCGCGTTTTCGGTGACAAAGGCTGCTGATTCGTCCCGCCACGTGATGAGGTCTGTTGAATACTCGATGAACACCAGCACATCATCCGCAGCAAGGTTGCGCCTGAAGGATAGCGTAAGGTATTCCTTTGAACCAATCCTGCTCACGCCAGTGATGATTTCTTTGCCGATTGCGTATTCAGCGAGATTAGGCATGCCGTTACCGTTATCATCAGCTACCGGATCTCCGAAAAAGGATGAGGACTCACCGGTGCCTGGAGTGCCTCCGGGCGTTGAACTGGATCTCCAACTCAAAGCGCTTGAATGATCAGGAATCGTTGAAGGTGCGACAAGGACGAGCGAAGGGCCTTGCCCGTCAGCTGTTTCCGGCCATGGTAGTTTATCGTTAAATTCAAAGTCGCGCAGCGGGGTTCCGGCCCCATAGGAAAGTTTGATTCTTTCTCCATCATTTCCGAGGCTTCTTGAGAATTCCCCAGTCACAAAGGCCGGTGTTGATGTGTGACCGTGTCGTAAGTTGAAGGCCGCTTCATCAGCAACAACGACGATATATTCGCCTGGGCTAATGCTGGAACGTCT
>Ga0115011_10002842_pt1 | contig 11887 bp, 11 predicted proteins | sample TroAtlMetagenome_2_FD_88705 | JGI IMG/M metagenome (GOLD analysis project Ga0115011, IMG submission 88705) | Marine eukaryotic phytoplankton communities from Atlantic Ocean - Tropical Atlantic ANT8 Metagenome | ecosystem: Environmental > Aquatic > Marine > Oceanic | place: Tropical Atlantic... | reverse complement strand
TTTAAAATTAAAAAATGAACGTCAATAAAGTTGAAAATGCAATGCGAAATTTTGCGGTGAATGTTATCACCCAAGCGCGTAAGAATGCAAAAAATGATTTTAAAACTGGAACTGGATATTTGGCAGACAATCCAGATTCAATGACGTATCAAGTCAGCAAAACACCCAATGGATTGCAACTGCAAATGATTGTTGCCGATTATGTTGCTTATAAAGACGCGGGTGTGTTTGGTGCAAATCCAAGTTTGGTGAGTAATGGAAAACAAAAAGGTCAAAACAACGATTCTATTTTTGGCAAATTTTCCTATAAAACAAAAAAACCGCCGATGCAAACGCTTCGTGAATGGGCGGTTCGAAACAATATAAGATTCCGTGATAAAAAGACGGGACAATTCAGACGTGGAAATCTGACAACAATTGCTTTTTGGTTGCAAAAAAGAATATTTGCGCAAGGTTTAGCACCTTCCATGTTCTTCACAAAACCATTTCAAAAATATTATAATTCACTTCCAGACGCTATTGTTGAAAATTTTGGTCTGGAAATAGAACGAATCCTAAAAGAAGAAAATTAAAAAATTATGGCAGAAGTTATTTACTCCCGAAGTCCCTATTTTGTAAGGACAAACGCAAGTGGTGGTCACACTGGGAAAATCGAAATTTACATTTATTCTGGAAACCAATCTGGTTCTTGGACTGGTTCAATCACTTACACTTTGACGGCAACTGGAGTTGACGCGGGTTCTGGAAACACGGAATGCATTTTTGAAATCGCTGAACTAATAAAAGACAAATTTGATTTAGATATTGAATCAAGTTCAAACAATCAAAGTGGAAACTATATGAATGTTAATGCATTAGCACAAACACTTTGCATGAATGTTGATTATCAAACGTCTGTTGATACTGGTGCGGGATTTGTGGTTCAAGACACTGTTCTTGGATATAAAGCGGTTCTTGGTTATTCAACTTATGAACAAGGTTCAAATTATACGGTTGCAGAAGATTTGCGTCATTTTTGGTATGATATACCTTATATTTTAAAACCTTTTTCCGCACCTACAACAATAATGGTTCAAAAACAATATTCTTCACAAGTTATTGCAACGGCAATTCGAGAATTTGACAACCTTCCAGAAAGTCAATTTTTTTCACCAAACACCAATTCCCGTTTTTTTATTACAAACAAAGAATTTGGTGTAATTTCTGGGGTGAGTAATAACACAAACGCATCTTCTTTAATGGAATCAAATGAAGTTTGGGCGAATCGATACCCGTGGGGGTCAAATTCAACCCCTTACCGATATGTTGACACAAAACGAAGCAGACAACAAGAATATATTGACGGGCGTGGCGCGTTCGATTACATTCATTTTAGTCAAGACAGTAACACAGAAGAATTGCTTGGAACAAAAGTTAAAATTGAAAACGTTTATGATTGCGGTGGTTATACGCCATATCGAATCCGATTTATCAATAAATATGGAGTATTACAAGAACTTTGGTTCTTTAAAAATAACGCTTTAAATCTAAAAGTTAAATCGAAAAGCTATAAACGAAACACAGTCAGTTTCCGAAGTGTTAGCGGTGGCGCAACTGACGAATTTTATCGTCCACAATTAGCACAACAAACAGTTTACAACAAGAACGGTCAACAAACAATCACTTTAAATTCTGGGTTTTATCCAGAAACATTCAATGAAGCGTTTGAACAATTGTTTTTATCTGAATATTGTTGGCTTGATTATAAATATGCAACACTTCCAGTTGTTTTAAAAGACACGGCGTTTAAATACAGAAATTCAAAAACTGACGGATTGATTAATCACACGGTCACGTTTGAGTTTGCAAACAACCATTTAAATAATATAAGATAAATGAAAGTCGATTTATTTATTCAAGACACTATTGTTGATTTATTTAAAGATGAATCAATTGTCATCACTGATGTTTTGCAAGACATTAAAGACATTTCAAAAGTGTTTTCACCATTCACCAAAACTTTTTCAATTCCCGCTTCATCAACAAACAATCAATTGTTTAAACACTATTATAATTTTGACATTGACAATGGTTTTGATGCTAGATTTCGAGTACCCGCAACAATAAGGGTGAACGGGGCAGATTTTAGACAAGGCGAAGTTCAATTGAATGCGGTTGCAATGGAAATGAACAAAGCGAAGTCATATAAAATTACATTTTTTGGCGACCCGTCAACAATCAAAGAAATATTCGGTGAAGAAAAATTATCTTCTTTAAATCCTTTAAATGCTTACGACATAGGTTTTGGAGTTGATTTTTTTAACGCTTTTGAAGTTGGAATCAACACTTCTGGAGTTGTGGCAACTGGAGTTTCTGACCGAAATGTTGTTGTTCCTTTAATAACGTTAAAAAATTATTATTTATATGACGCGGGAACAATAGCAACCCCAAACATTCGAACTGTAAATTGGAATGATTTAAAAACAGAATTAAAACCCGCGCTAAAAGTTAAAAGAATTATTGAAGCAATTCAAACACAATATAATCTTGAATTTAATATGACAACGGCTTCTGGAAAAGAATCATTTTTTGGTTCTGATATGTTTGACAATCTTTATTTGTGGTTACAAAGAAAAGATTCACCGTCAAGTTTACCAGAAACAGACCCCGCAACATATGGGGTTTCATTAGACCAAAAGGGAAAAAGAATGACGTTTGCAGATTATTCGTTTGTCGGTGGAACAAACTTTTTAAATGCTTCAAATCAATTAGTTGTTGACCAAGGTGATGAATACAATATTAGGGTTCGTCTTGACCCAGTTAACACGGGAATCTTTGACATTTCAGTAAAAGACATTTTGACAAATGAAATTCTTTACATTGACCAAGGTCGTGAAGTTACGGCGGGTCTGACAACATCTTTTGCGTTGCTTGATTTAACTTCTGGATTGTTAGAACAAAGAACTTATGAAATATCAATTAGATTCACAACAAATGGCAACATGAATTTTAGTGCAACGCCAACACTTGCAAATTTTGGATTGCAAATCACAAAAAACTTTACAACGAATGGTTTTTATGGAAACGGAAACATCAATTTAACAGACATGATTTTTATGGAAGATTTTCTTCCAGACATGAAAGTGATTGATTTTTTATCTGGATTATTTAAGACGTTTAATTTAACGGCATACACGGAAAATAATGATGACACAATTTATGTTCAAACATTTGATGACTTCATGACACTAGGGACAGAACGCGACATCACAAGCATGGTTAAAATTGACAAGACAGATGTAACACGTCCGATTCCTTATTCGGCGGTTAATTTTCAATACGCATCACCTAAAACACAAATGGCTTCAAGATATATTGCATCATATTCCGAAACCTTTGGAAATTTAAGATATCAAGCACCCGAAAAATATGAAGGACAATCATTTGATTTAAAAACACCTTTTCAGCAATCCCCGTTAACGCTTATAAGGGGGACAAATCTTTCACTTGGTTGGTGGGTAAATAACGACGGGAAAACCGTTGCGGGTGCGCCATATTTGTTTTTTAATAGAATGGCAGACGTTTCAACCACACCAATTGTCAGTGGGGTATTTACAACCGCATGTTGTCCGTCACACGTATCACCAAATCAAAACCATTCACTTTGTTTCAATCAACAATGGGACGAATTCAATGAAGACATTAATGAATTCAGTTTGTTTGAAAGATTTTACAAACAATATATTGTCCAGACATTTGAATTAAAAGGAAGAATTGTTCGTCTTAAAGCAGTGGTGACCGTTGAATTTATTTTGAATTATAAAATTAATGACACCATAATTGTGGCGGGTCGAAAATATTACATTAATAGTGTGAAAATTAATTTATTAACCAAAGAAGCAGATTTTGAATTGTTGGTAAAAGTCAACGATTACACGGCTTCTGTTTTAACATAAATCCATGATTTTGAAAATTTTACATGCGTTACCATATTACGCAGAAACAGAAACAATTGAAGTGGCAAAAGGAAAATATAAACTTCCCCAGAAATTTGGTGAAGGAGTTGAACTAACTAAAAGACAAATATTATGGCAGTTACGAAAACAATAATTGTAAACGCAGATTTAAAAAAAGCACAAGAAGAATTCAATTCATTTGATAAAAGTGTAAAAGACACAAATGAAAGTATTTTGACGCTTGAACGTGATTTGTTAAAACTTGAAAAAGAACAATCCAAAGCGGGTGCGGGAACGCAACGTTATAAAGATTTAAACAAACAAATTAAACAACATCGAGTTCGTTTAAAGGAAGAAAAAATGGATTTGAAAGAATTAAATGGTGAAAGAACAAATGCGAAAAAGAAACTTGACGGACTAAAAAATGCGAACAAAGACGCAATCAAACAAAGTGGATTGATGAACACTGGAATCGGTCGAATGATTACTTCAATGAAAGCGTTTGCCGTTGCAACGAAAGCACAAGTCATGTCACTGGGCGCGTTGCGTGTCGCAATGATTGCATCGGGAATCGGCGCATTGGTTGTTGGTGTTGTTGCATTAATTCAAGCGTTCCAAAGGTCTGAAAAAGGTCAAAAAATGATGAAGGTTTTAATGGCGGGAATTGGCGCGGTTGTCAACCAAGTTCTTGATGCTTTTGCAAATCTTGGAATGGGAATCATTAACGCTTTTCAAAATCCAGTTGAATCATTAAAAAACTTCGGAAAAACAATCAAAGATTTTGTAATGACCAAAATTAATGCATTGATTGACACACTTGGTTTTTTAGGTAAGGGAATCAAAAAATTGTTTAGCGGTGATATAAGTGGCGCACTAGCTGAAGGAAAAAAAGCATTAAACACATTTAATGAAGAATTAAATCCAGTAAATCAAGCGATGAAAGTTGTGAAAAAAGGTGCGGACGCAGTAAAAACCGCATTTAAAGAAACCGCCGATGAAGTTAAAAAATCAATGGACGCACAAAAGATGTTGAATGATGCGGAAATTCTTGACCGTGAATTACGAATTGAACGAGCAAAAGCAACAGAAGAAGTTTCACGTTTACGTTTAGAAGCTGAAAAGCGTGACAAATACACTGCCGAAGAAAGAATGGAATTGCTTAAAAAAGCACAACAAATCGAAGAAGATATTGCATCAAAACAAGAAGAATCCGCACAAAAGAAACTTGACGCACATCGAATTCAAATGTCACTTGGTTTAAATACAACCGAAGCATTGGACAAAGAAGCGGAACTTCAAGAAGCAGTCATCAAGATTCAAAATAAAAAATTAAGAATGCAACGTCTTCTTCAAACACAATTAACAACGGCAACGAATCAAGCTATTGCAGACAACCAAAAAGAAATTGACGAAAAAAAGAAACAAGACGAAGAATTTGCAAACTTTAAACAATCAATTAAGGAAGCAACCGCAATCACGGAAGAAGAAGAATTTGCGCTTGAGCTCGAGAAAATAAACGAAAAATATGAAACTTTAAAAGAACAAGCACTTCTTCAATTTGAAGATGAACAATTAACAAAAGATGAACTTGCAGAAATAGAAGCACAACTTGAATATGCACGTCAACAAAAAATTCAAGACGCAAAGAACCAAAACGCAGAAGAAGGCGCAGAAAAAAGAAAAGAAATCGCAGAAAAAGAATTGTCAGACCGAATTAATGAAATGAAGCAAGAAGAATCAATGCGACAAGGTAAGTTAAAAAGCGTAAGTGGTTTTTTGAAGGGTTTACAAAATATCGCCGAAGCGGGTGGAAAAAAATCAAGGGCGTTGGCTATTGCGGGAATAATTACAGACCAAGTTTCATCAGTTTCACAAATTATTTCAAATCTTGGTATTGCAAACGCAAAATCACTTTCAAAATCACCTTCAACATTTGGTCAACCTTGGATTGCATTTAACACAATCAAAGCAGTGGGCGAAATCGCAATGGGACTTTCAGCATCTCGAAAAGCAATTTCAAATTTAAAATCAAAACCAACTACACCTTCAACACCCCCGCCAGTTACGGACGGCGGTGGCGGTGGCGGTGGCGGTGCGTCAACAGACGTTCCAACACCTTCTTTGGCTCAACCTTCATTGTCTGTGAATCAAGGTGGAATGAATCAACTTGCGGAAGCACTTGGCGAAACCCCGCCAGTCCAAGCGTTTGTTGTGTCCAATGATGTAACAACCGCGCAAAGTTTAGACAGAAACATTGTCAACAGTGCGGGAATATAAAACAAATTAACAATCTAAAAGTTTTTAAAAATAAAAGAAATGAATATAATTGAATTAATAATTGACGAAAACGAAGAACTTTCGGGAATCGATGCGGTTTCTGTTGTTGAACGTCCCGCAATCGAAGAAGATTTTATTGCTTTAAAAGACGCGAACCAAGATCTTATTTTGTTAAAAAAAGTTGATGACGAAAAACGTCTTCTTATTGGTGCGGGGTTAATTCCAGACAAACCAATTTTTAGAAAAAACGGTGAACAAGAATTTTACATTTTCTTTTCAAAAGACACTGTTCGCAAAGCATCACAAATGTTTTTCCAAAAAGGAAATCAAAACAAAGCAACACTTGAACATCAAGACAATTATTTAAATGGAATGACAATTGTTGAATCATGGATTGTTGAAGACCCAGAAAAAGACAAATCAAATTTTTATGGTTTAAATTATCCCGTTGGAACTTGGGTGATATCAATGAAAGTTGAAAATGATGAAGTTTGGGAAAAAGTGAAAAATCACGAAATCAAAGGATTTTCAATTGAAGGATTTTTTTCCGATAAACTTCAAAGACCACAAGACAAACAAAAAGAAGAATTGTCAGAAGAACAAAAAAAGGAATTAGAACTTTTAAAACAAATCAAAGATGTGGTCAAAAATGCGTAAAATTTTTATTGGCGGAAGAACTTCACCGAAATCAAACAAACGCGCATGTTTATGCGATGACGGATTGACTTATTCAAAGAAATGTTGCAAGGGTGGAATCTGGAATCAAGGCATTGGAAAAATTTGAATTTACAACACTTAAAAAATTATAAGTTATTTATATAAATAATAAATTTTAATATTAAAATAGTTATGGAAGCAAAAGACACTTTGAATAAAATCAAAACAATTCTTGGTCTTGAAGTAAATTTTGAAACGCGTAAGTTGGAAAACGGGACGACATTTGAATCGGACAAGTTTGAAAACGGAAGTGAAGTTTTTATCTTAACAGAAGACGAGCAAAAAATTCCAGTTCCACAAGGAACTTATTTAATGGAAGATAATGCACAACTTGTTGTTAAAGAAGAAGGAATCATTGCGTCATTAGGTTACGACGAAGACAAAATGAAAGAAAAAGAAGAAGAAGAAAAAGAAGAAGAAATGAAAGATGACGGAAAAGAAGCAGATGTTGAAGATTGGGCGGGAATGGAAAAACGTATCAAAAACCTAGAAGACGCGGTCGCTGATTTAAAAGCTGACAAAGAATCTAAAAAAGACGCGGACGAAGAAGAAGAAAAGGTTGATGAAGACGCCGCTGGAATGTCAAGTCAAAAACTTTCGCAAAACGTTAAAACTTTTAAGCATAATCCAGAAGCAAAAGTTGAAGCTAATCTTGGAATCCAATATGGACAGAAAAGAAGAAAATCAGCAATTGACAATGTATATGCCAGATTATTCGGAAATAATTAATTATTAAACTTAAATTTTAAAAAAATGTCAAATTTACAAAAAACAAACCTTGCAACAACTGTGACGATAACAAGCACGTATGCAGGTGAATTTTCATCAAAGTACATTTCTGCAAGTTTATTAAGCGGAAACACTTTGTCATCTGGTGTAGTTGAAATTATGCCAAATGTAAAATACAAATCAGTAATTCAAAGGGTTGAAACTGGTTCATTAGTTTCTGACGGTTCTTGTGATTTCACACCAGATTCATCAGTTACTTTGTCAGAAATCGTTTGTCAACCAGAAGATTTTCAAGTTAACCTTCAATTATGTAAGTCGGATTTTATAAATACTTGGACGGCGATGCAAATGGGAATTAGTGCATTTAATCCAAACGGACTTCCTACTTCGTTTAGTGATTATTTAATTGCTCACGTTTCTGGAAAAGTTGCAGAACATATTGAAGAAACACTTTGGGAAGGAACAAATGCGACGGGCGGTGAGTTCGACGGATTCTGGACACTTGGTGACGCTTCTGGTTCAACTGTAAAAGTAGCGGGAACAACTGTGAACGCGGGTAACGTAATTGCAGAACTTGGAAAAATCGTTGACGCGATTCCTTCAAAGGTTTACGGAAAAGATGATTTATACCTTTATGTTTCACAAAACATCGCGAAGGCGTATGTTAGGGCTTTAGGTGGATTCGGAAGTTTCTTATCCGCTGAAGCGAATTCGGGTTATGACGCAAAGGGAACAATGTGGTATAATGGCGATAGTGGACTTTCTTTTGACGGTGTAAGAATATTCGTTGCGAATGGTCTTGCAGACAATCACGCAATGGCGGGTCTAAAACAAGATTTCATATTTTCGACTGGCTTATTAAATGACACGAATGAAGTCAAGGTTCTTGACATGTCAGAACTTGATGGTTCGCAAAATTGTCGTGTAATTATGAGAATGACCGCGGGGGCAAACCTTGGAATCGAAGCAGATATTGTTGTTTACGGATAACATTTAAAACAAACGGGGATTGTTAATTCAGTCCCCATTTATTAACCTTTAAAAAATTATAGCTTATGTCATGCGATATTTCAGTTGGAAGAAATGAACCATGTAAGGACAATGTCGGCGGGATTCACGCGTTATTTATAATCAATTATACTGACGGATTATATGAAACAATGACGACCGACGCAGATGACCAAATTACTGGGTTCGCTTCACCACTTACACTTTATAAATATGTTGTTAAAGGTGCGAACAGTTTTGAAGAAACAAATGAAAATTCAAGGGAAAACGGAACTTCATTTTGGACGCAAACAATAACAGCATTATTTAAAAAACAAGACAAAATTTTTAGAAAAGAATTAAAACTTTTGTCATATGGAAGACCACAAATAATCATTGAAGATTATAACGGAAATTATTATTTAGCGGGTCTTGAAAACGGCGTTGAAGTTGCGGTTAATACTACAACGGGCGCGGGAATGGGAGATGCAAACGGTTACAATATTACTGGCACGGGAACGGAAAGGTTCCCCGCTTATTTAGTTGACCCAAGCATCATTGACGACACAACAAACACGACGGTTGTGGTTGGTACAAATTCGTAAAAAAGTTCTTTTTTTACTTTCAAAAATTGGGGTGTTTTTCACCCCTTTTTTTATGTCTTTTTCTGTCTAAAGTATGTTTTTTTAACATCGATTTTAAAGCCATTTACGTGCGTTTTAAGGCACTTTCACCCGTCTGGAATATGACTACACCTTTTTTTCGAGATAATGCAACAGTCGAATTTTTCCTTCGTACAAATTTTTCGTTTTTTTTAAATTTCTATTTAACATAATATTTAAAAAATCTTAACAAAAACGGCATTTTTTAGTTTTTAAATTAAAGGTTAAAATGATAATATTAACACCCGATAATTCGGTCACCCAAGACATCAAATTTATACCGCGAAAATATAATGCAACGACAATTGAAATGACAAATCAAGACGAAAATAAATCGTTTACATTGTCACCAACTTTTGTCAAAGAAGCGTATTATTTAAAGACATCAATCGTCTTCACGGGTGCGTCAAAATTGACTGAAGGTGTGTTTTATCGTTTCGTTGTCAAAGACGGTTCTGATGTTGTTTATCGTGATATTGTGTTTGCAACTTCACAAAATATTTCAACATATTCGATTCAAACAAATTCGTCTGGACAAGACATTTATGACGAACATGAAACCGAAAATGAATACATCGTTTTTGACGAATAATAAAAAAAATTATGAATAATTTATTTATCACAAATTTATCGGAATACACGTCACCATTGATAATTGAAACAAAACAAAAAGATTATGTCATGTATGGCGAAGACAATCTTTATTTCGATTATTTAATCCACATGTATTTAAATTCAACAACTAACAACGCAATCATCAATGGGGTTTGTTCCATGATTTATGGTCGCGGTTTAAATGCATTAGATTCTTCCAGAAAACCCGACGAATATGCACAAGCAATGGCGTTGTTCTCACCACAAGATTTGCAAAAATTTATTAAAGACAGATACATTCTGGGAATGTCTGCGTTTCAATTAGCTTATAGGGACGGAAAAATCGTGAAAGTTGAACATTTTCCGATGCAAAATTTAAGGGCGCAAAAATGTAACGATGACGGTGAAATCGAAGCATGGTATTATTCACCAGATTGGTCAACTGTAAAGACAAATGATAAATTAACAAAAATTGACAATTACGGATTTGGTAATCAAAAGAATGGAATCGAGCTGATAATATTAAAACCTTATCAAACGGGTTCATATTATTATTCTGCGCCGTCTTATATTGGCGCACTTCCTTATTGTAAGCTAGAATCTGAAATTGCAGATTATTTAATTAACGATTGTTTAAATTCATTTAGCGGGACAAAAATTGTAAACTTTAACAATGGGGTCAGCACACCAGAAAAGATGCAACAAATCAAAACTGACGTTGTGAACAAACTTACTGGTTCAAGGGGTGAAAAAGTAATCGTGTCATTTAATGATAATTCGGAAGCAAGAACGGAAGTCACTGACGTTCCTTTAAATGACGCACCCGAACATTATCGTTATTTAGCCGAAGAATGTTTCAGAAAATTGGTGGTTGGTCATCGTGTCACATCACCGATGCTTTTAGGAATTCGCGAAGGAAATGACGGTCTTGGGAACAATGCTGAAGAAATAAAAAACGCTACACTTCTTTTTCAAAACATTGTGATTAAAGGATTGCAAGAAGAAGTTCTTGAAATTATTGACACAATTCTTGCGTTCAACAACATTTCGCTTGATTTATATTTTAGACCAACACTTCCATTGTCATTCATGGACGAAATCATTGACCAAGAAGATATTGACGACGAAACTATTGAAGAAGAAACGGGCGTTGAAATGACAGAATTGGAAGAACACACGCCATTTTTAGATGTTGAACTTGGCGCGTCTATTATTGGAAATCTAAAAGGTGAAACAATCAATGAAGATGAATGGGAAATTGTTGACGAACGTGAAGCGCATGAAGATAATGTCAGTGAAGAAGAATGGGCGAACGCATCAATTGAAGAAGTTAAAATGTCAAAACTTGAAAAAATCAGAAATATAATTTTTGAACAAGAAGGTAAAAATGAAATCTGGTCTGACGCAAATGGTTATTCTGATTTAGATTCAAGAAACGGTCTTTATAAAATTCGTTATAAATACGTTAAAGGTTCAAGAAAAAAGAATAAATCGGGAACATCACGTGAATTTTGTGTGAATATGATGCAATTATCAAACGACGGTGTTGTTTATAGAATTGAAGACATTGACCGTGCATCGCGTGACGGTGTGAATCAAATTCTTGGACATCGACCAAAGGGTGCGTCTGAACCTATGAAATTCGATTTGTTCAAATTTAAGGGCGGTAAAAACTGCTTTCATGTATGGAAACAAATATTATATCGCAAGAAAAAGTTTTCAAAAGTTAGTGACGATTTAAAGAATTATCGTGTTACAAAAGAAATTCCGAAAACATATAAAAGAAACCCATGGGGAACGGCAGAAAGTAAGATTGCACAAATCGACCGTGCAGACCGTGGCGCATATCCTAAATAAAAAACTATGGCTAAAGCATTATTTGTCACAACAAAAGATTTAAAAAGGTATTCGGCTTTATCGGGTAATGTTGACCCCGACAAACTAACGTATATGATTGAAGTCAGTCAAGACACTGAAGTTCAAAAC
>Ga0115011_10002841_pt1 | contig 11888 bp, 15 predicted proteins | sample TroAtlMetagenome_2_FD_88705 | JGI IMG/M metagenome (GOLD analysis project Ga0115011, IMG submission 88705) | Marine eukaryotic phytoplankton communities from Atlantic Ocean - Tropical Atlantic ANT8 Metagenome | ecosystem: Environmental > Aquatic > Marine > Oceanic | place: Tropical Atlantic... | reverse complement strand
TTGTTACCAAATTTTTTGCAACATCTTGTTTTGTTGCAATTACCAACACGTTCTTGTCTTGAAAAAATGTCATCATCCATAAAGAATATCCAGCAGTAATTGTGGATATACCAAGTTGTCTAGCCTTCAATATAATATTAAACCTATTTTCTTGAAAATCGTGAACAGTAGATTCTTGAAAATCATAAAGACTAAAAGGTATTTTTCCTTTTATTGGATGTTGAATCATACAAAACTTTTTCATAAAGTATGCAGGATCTTTTGCACACTTCACATACTCTTGTTTGATTACATCTTTTAATGGTGTTGGATTAGTAGACATTAGTTAACGATTTGACCAGCGAGGTTTACAGAAGTCGCGGTCATAATCACTCCATAAGTAAAGTACAACCATTTATTCTCATACCAACTGGGTTTCACAAGTTTTACCTTTTTTTCTAATATTTCTGAACGTTCTTTCAATACTTGAATCGAAAGGTCTTTATTCGTGATTATTAGTGAATCTGTTTGGGCATTTTGTTCCAATAACTTAATAATAGAGTTAAGGTCTTTAATAGTTTTAGTATTCAAACTATCTTTAACTTGTAAATCAGTTATTTGTTTGGTAAATCCCAAAATTTCAGATTCCGTGAAGGTAAATGTCTTTTCTTGTGAAAAAACCATTCCTACAAATAATAATATTTTAATTAAATTCTTCATATATACATATATATCAGTTTACTTGGAAAACTTCTTCAAAAAGTTTACTGCTTCGTCTACATCATCAATTTCAATGGCCTTTTGAGCCTTTTTTATTTCTGCCTTTGTAGATTTAACTTCTTTTTTCAGTTTTTCAACTTGTTTTTTGTTTACTCGTTTTTTTGACTCAAGTTCTTTAACCTTTTTCTCGGTTTGTTTAACTTCTTTGTCCTTTTGTTTGATTGCATCATCAAGTTTTTTGATTTCTTCTTTCTTCTTACCAGAAGCTTTTGCACCAAGTCCTAAAATGGCTAAAAGACCACCAATAATACCTAACAATACTTTCCACACTTTTTTCATTTAACTTTCTCCTAAAAATGAAAGCCCTGCTCCATGAACAAGTTCTTCAAGATTAACTGTTTTACTACCATTTTCATCAATTGATTCATATTTGTTTAAATTCATTAACTTATCTATGATTCTATGATAGACTTCTAAAATGTTTTCAATTTCCTCATCGTGTCCAATCTTACGATGATACTCTTCTGCAACTTCTCCAAGAGTTGCAGTCATATCCATTAATTCAAATATAACATCTTCAGGTAGTATTAGTTTTCTTTTATTCGATGATTTCATTTTCCAACTCCAATTCAAGTTTTCCAATATATTCTTTAGCCTCCGTGACAAGTTTATCAAAATTTTCTTGTCCCATTGACCATTCCTCTTTTTCGACACTTTTCTCATCAACTCCAACTTCATTAAAAAACGTAGTCTTACCTCCTGAAGCTTCGAACTCATCAATACTTTGTTTTAAATCTTTTAAATATGCCTTTTTATTTTCTAATATTTTATTTTTTTCCCATTCTTCATACTCTCCACTTACACGAAGTTTATTTTCCATCTCAACTTGACAATCGAAACAATGTCCCATTATTCTCCAAAACTTATCATCAAGTCTTTTCTTCATTACCTTTTCACAAGACGGACAAAACCACGGCATCCTTGCCTCTTTCATAATATCAGATAATCTATGTATCTTATCACCGTGTTTTTCAGGTTCTTTACCATTATCGTATCCAACCATTATCCGTTTTTCAGGTTCTCTGCCCGCTAAAAGGTCACCTAAAACTTTATTTTGTCGTTCTGCTTCTTTACTATAACTTGCCATAATTACTCCTATATTATATTATGGTGTATCAGTTGACCAAGTTGGATATGCTGTAGTATTTCCAGAAATAGCCCCAAATGTTCCGTGATTACCATTTCCTGAATGATCCGTAATAGTAGTTCCACTACCTTCATTAAATTTCCAATATCCTACAAGACCACTTTCACTTTGTAAATCTGTTGGTGTTCCACTATTATATGCGTTTGAAACCCAAGTGGCATCTTTAGCTGTATTAAAAATAGATACCTCATCAAGACCACAAGCCCATCCATGCTGATATGAATTAGATACATTACGACCACCAAAATACATACCACCAGTTCCACCACCTGTGTTACTCCAATTGATGGTATCTGTATCACGAAGAACACCATTTACATATATTTTACGTTCAGCTCCAGAAGATGTATCTACACGGTCATCATACGTTACTACAAAATGATACCAAGTACCATCTGTTTTTAGATTCCAATATGCACCAGACTCTTCTAACAATGATTCTTCTACTGGGGTGTCCATATTGACCCACGATGTTGTGGTTTTATTTTGACCAATGGCAAAGTAACTTTGACGCGCTCTATTGATACCAAATGTAAATCGTTGGTTATTGGCATGCTTTCTACCGAATGCAAACATAGTATTTCCTACTTCATCTGGTCTAACCCAATAAGAAACAGTAAATCCTAAATTAAGGTCATAATCATCAGGATTAAAATCAGTTGTTGCATAAGACTCTGATGCATCACCTGTATTCCCACTAAATGTTAATGAGTAATTTACAGATTCTTGTTCTTTTTTTCCACCACCTCGTGATATTTTTCTATCTTCCCAATTTTTTCGTATATATTCAGTAGTGGCGTTGTAAACATCTTTAGCTATACTTTCATTTATTTCATATAGATATCTATTCTCTGGTATCGTTAACCAACCTTTCCAAGTTAATTTTTCATTACCTTGTTTTTTTCTTCCAACGGTTGTTAACAGAGATATTATCTTTGTATCTACAACCTTTACTTCACCAAGAATTGTTTTCATGTTACCTTTATATTTTGATGAAAATGTAACTTTATTTTCTAACCAACCCGATTTCTTTAATTCTTCTAAAATATTAGATTTCTCTTTTTCTAATATAGAAATTTGATTTTTTAATTCAAATATTTCTTCCTCTAAATTTTCAATAATACCATCTCTATCGTGAATGTGATCTTCTAATTTTTCAATAGGAGCAAATAATTCTTGAGAAAATGAAGTTGGAACTACATTTTCATTAATACTCGATGCATTGGATGATTTATCCATTGTACCTAATGCTAATTTTATTTCTTCTATAGAGGGCATCTATTTATTCCTATCCAAATTTCAAACTACCAAGTATCTGATTGATTGGTGCAAATGCTCCTGTAAACTTATAAGTCTTACCCTTATACTTAAACACCACTCCCTCACTTGGAACAATTGCATCTAATCCACCAATTGCTTCTAATTTTTCAATTTGTATTTTTAACTTTTTTAATTTATCAACCTTACCACCACTTTTCAAATCCCTTAATGCCTGAATGACTTCTTTTCTCATTTTTTGTACCGTTTTATTTGGTGAGGCTGCCATATACCCACTTATATTTTTCAATATTTCAGCACCAACTGAAAAGAATAAAACTTCAAATGGTTTTATATTATCTTTAAAAATCTTTTGAACATCATTCTTATCTGTAGATAATATCCAATCTAAAAATTTTGGACTATCTTTATAATCTTTTTTAATATCCGCTATCTTATATGACTTATCAAAATATGCCCAACGATTAACCAAACTAACAAATTGATTTGGTTTCAAACTAACTCCAAATTGTTTAGATGCATTAAATACATACTCTCTCCAATATGCCTGATGATATTCACCCAATTCATCTGTATCTTTTAATGCATATGTAGATTGTAATTTATTTATTTGTTGTAAAAATTTACCTTTTAATTTACCAAAGTTTTGAGATTTAGGAACTTGTAAAAAGTTTGGTTTTCCAATTCTAAACATTTTCTGAACGTTTTGATTTACTTGTTTTATCATACCAGCTAACATACGAGCTGAATCTCTTGGTTGTCCTATCGCCTTTCCACTATCATCATATTCTATTGTGCCGTGAAACACTATTTCTGCCACATCATAATCTACTACATTTGCTGTTGCTGGATACATAACCTCTAAATTCATCCACTTGGTTCCGTTACCAAATACTTTTTCTTTTTGTGCATCTGATAATTTACCAATTGCCTTTTCTAAATCTTTCATCGCACCTACAAAGGCCTTTTGTATATCACCCCTACCAGTAAACATACTCTTTACTCCACTGGTGGTTGGAGCTGTTTTACCACGATTTTTGAGATGACCTTTGTTTCTAGCTGCCTTTAATTTACCATCAACCCAACTTACCATTAGATTCTGTCCATCGAGTTTCTCTGTAACCCCATCTTCTCTATCTAACTTTCCTCCTATACCATTAATAATTATCTGTTTCAAATCTGAAAACGTCAGATTATTATCATCAAATGGATGTGACATATGACCATAGGCTCCACCTTCTATTAATAAGTTAACTTCTTGTTGAAATTCCTCTTGAATTTTTTTAATTTTCTTAACACTACTTGTTGCAGTTTTCATATCGTGTGTACCAGAATCTTTAATTTTCTTTGTTTTATCTTTCATTTCTTTTTCACCAAAGAATTTAATAATTTCCCAACCCATTTTATCTATCATTTGTTGTAAATGTGCTTTGTACTTTGGAAATGGATCATCCACACTATCGGTATTTTTTGTATTTTGATTTATAGTTTTACCAAATGTTACGGTTGATACTCTATCTACGGTTGAGGTTGAATAATCAAGACCAGGATCTGTTGCATTCTCAAAATCAATAATATCATCTATTACGTCCCAACCTAAAATTTGTGCATGTTTTGGTGATACTCTTGTATAATCAGCGAATGAATTGAAAAAGTCATATAAACCCTCATCATCTAAATCACTAGCAGTTATCGTAGCCCCTAAAGCACTAACTTCTTTAATTATTTCTTTTACAGAAGTTTGATTAAAAAATTCATATAATTTTTTAAATTTATTCGTTAACATATTAAAGTTACCTTGATCAAAATATCCAAATAACTTTTTAAATAACTTTTCTCGTTGATTATCATTTAATTTAGGATGTCCTAAAATATCCCTTATTGTAGTTCCACTTACTTCTTTACCACCCACTCTTACTGATTGATGTGGTGCTGTAAGAATATATCCACGTTCTCTATATCCAACCATTTTATCTTTATTTCTTTTATAATCATCAAAGTATGCTCCAGCCTTTAATCTATTAGCATCTTTTTTTCCAAAAATATAAATTACTGCAGTTGTTCTTTCATCAAATTTCTTTAAAGTATTTTTAGCTTGATATGGTGTTGTTTCTTTTATAATACGATTAGATGGTATACCCATTTTTTTCATATGTCGAACTTTTTCTGCAAAGTTCATTGGGTGTCTTGGTGGTTTCTTTAAATCAGATGTAACTATGTAAGCCTCATCTACTTGTTTCTCTAACCACTCGTAAGTTTTTTTGTGATGAGGGCCAAATGGTTGAAATCTTCCACCATAGATACCAACTACTTTTTTGATTGTGGGTGATTTCTTTTGCATAGCTTTACTTATTTTACGACCAGCCCCCTTTGGAAAAATTTCATCAACTTTTTTATAACCACTCAACTTATCAGTTTTGTTTTTATTTATACCTTTTCTACTTGGTGACGGCACAACATCTTCTGTTTTAGAGCTGACCACTCTAAATTTTAATGCAGGGCGACCATTAATAAGTAAATCACCCTTTTCATTCCAATCAATAGATTTAACTACAACGGGCTTGTTTTTGAATCTACCCATTTTAACAGTATCACCTATCTCAATTGGTAATTCAACTCCCTCATCAATTAAATCTTTAATTAACCATTCTGTTAATTTATTCATTATACTGATAATGCCCTTTTATACCATCCAAATATGAATCTCTCTTGTTCTGGTTTTTTATTTACTAAATCATAATAATGTTTCATTCTATAACAACGAACTCTTTCCAATGATGGTTTGTAAGTTTCTACTGCTGCTCGTGTACCTGGCCCGAATCCACCATCAACTGCTAAATCAGCACCTTTTGCGTTACATGCTCGTTGTAAAATTTTTACTGCTGTACCTCTACCTTGATTCACACACATATCAAAAAAGATATGTTTTAAATCTTCAGATAAATCATCCACTTTATTTCTATCCCAATAATCTTTTTTATAGATTTCTTTTGCACCCTCTTTTGTGAGGTTCTTGATATCTACATCGGGATAAAATCTTTTTGCTATTCCGAAGTTGGTTTCTCCACCTAAATCTTTTGGATCGTGAACATATCCACCTTCGTGGTGTAGAGTAACTTCTATTATTTCATCAAATGTTGTAAGCATTTTATTTTCTCCTATTAAGACGTTTTTGTTTTGCAACCCACATTTTTCCAATTTTGTTTTTGATTGGTAGGTTAACAAACTTTCTAATAACTTTAGTAACCAATGGAACAAATTTTGCCTCCGCTTGTTTTTCGGATAAATGTTTTGAATTATCAACTATCACGAAATTATTATTAAATAATGCTTGGAAACTTCCAAGATTCTTCTGAACATCTTTCCAACTTTTTTCTAATAAGTCTGGTGGTAATATTCTATCTCTTTCTTGATTTCTTTTTTGTGCCACCTCTAATGTTGTATTTACAAATACCATGTAAGTGTCGTATCCATCATCCTCTAATTCTTTTTTCATGGTTTGTATCTTACGAAAGTCATGACCTGTACCATCTATAATCATTCCCAACTTACCTTGTTGATATAGTTTCATTCTTTGTTTAGTAAGTTCTTTTGAAAACTTTCTTAATCCACTCTTACCAGGTGCAGTCAAATCATCAAATACCTCATCTGGCATCTTATCTAAATCTGTACCGAATCCGTATTTTCTTAACAAATGTTTTAACTCTTTATCAGAGTTTACCATTTTCATACCACTCATACTGATATTAAATCTATCAGGTATTCCAAAGATTTGTTTCACTACATAGGTTTTTCCACTACCAGGCCCACCTGCAAGAAATACGGCCTTGAATATACCAGGATCATTAACACCCTCTGCTAATATTAGTTTTAGTTTTTTTGCTAAATCTTTTTTATAAGCGTCAAAATCTTCGGGTTTTATAAATCCTTTATACCCACCAAGTGATTCAGATGAGGATGTTGTACCAGTTTTACTGGCTTCAAGTAAATCTTTTAGTTTAATCATAATAATTTCCGAATAGATTGTTACAATTATAAATATATAATAATAAAATTTACCAAGATTTTAAACGTAATCTTCTTCTACCTTCTATACCTTTTTTCCAACAAAAACCATGATTTCTCCATAATTTATTACGATAATATGGTATTTTCTCTCTACCAAGTAAATGATATGCCTGAACTCTATGGTAACCATCCATAATTTGATTTTTATTGTTTATATATACAGGTATTTCAATACCTTGAGTAATAATTGATTGAAAATACAATACTAATGATTTATTTGTATTTTTACCCACACATTCACAAACTGGCCCTTCATTTGGATGTCGTGGAACATTTAGTTCTTCTATATCGTTTACAAAATACTTATCAAAGTTATTTCCATCAAAATCAATAAAGTCCACTTTTGGTAATAATTCATAAACTTGTGGAAATAATTTAAGAAAAAATTCTTTTTCAGTCATAATGTAAATCTTCCATATCACCCATTAAACTTGATAAACAAACTCTACGATAATCAGTACCTCTATCAAAATCTTTAAACTGAGGATGGTTTTTATCTGTTATCCCAAATAAAACACATTTACTATAACCTATCTTTAATTGATTACATAGTTCTTCTTGTTTATCTCTGTATGTTTCAGTATTATAATCTACAGAATAATTATCTATAATTTTTTGTCCAACATGAACACCAACAGTATTTAACATTTGCATTGAATTAAAAACCTCTACTGGATCATCTTGATAATCTCTTGTAAGTCTTAATCCAATTCGTAATTTCTCCGCTCCATAAAAACCTTTACTCATACTAAATGAAACACCTTGAATACACTCTCTATTAAAATCAAAATCTATATCTCGTGCTATTATCATATAAGCACAATCCAAGAAAACAGGAACATCTAACTTATCACATATATTCAATATAAAATCTGTTTGTGGATGTATATCACCTAAATCTGAAAATGGTACAGACATAATAACAGCATCACCCTCTCGTATAATATCATCTTCTAAATACAACCAATCAAAATTATCTCTCCAAGATAACCTATGATATGCAAAATCACCTTTAAAACATCTCATTCTTTTTCTTGTATGTGAAAGATAAAAAAAATCAAATGATTGTGAAGTTCCATGAACATATTGTTTAGAATTAAAATTATCTAATCCAATTAAATTATTTAATTTAGTCGATTGTATCCAATTTAAATAATTTTCACAAAATTCTGGTATCTTATTTAAATCATATAAATTTGTATTTTTAATTTCCGAAACAATAAAATCATAAACACTTCTATTTGGAATTGGTCTTGAATTTCTAAGATTAAACATTTTTCATAAATTCCTTTGGTGTTGAAAGTATCAATGTATATTTTGTTTTATATCCTGCATTCACTCCCCAATGCCAATCCATTGTATCGAATGTATAACAATCTCCCTGTTTCCAATTTACTAAACATTCATCTTCAACACAAAAAGTCTCTCCCTTACTCCAATCTGTTAAGAAAATTAGAAGTCTCCTTAAATCTTTTATACCAACACCAAGTTTATTTGATGCATAATTATGATTATCTTGATGTAACGTTGTCATTTTACCAGGTAGTTGAACATTAATATAAGAATGAAATTGATTTCTTTCTAATCCTACTTCTTCAATATATTGAATAATTTCTTTAGGTAAGTTTTCATCCCATACCTTTCCAAAAGTACCTACACTCAAGTCCTCTATCTGTTTATTGTAAGGATGAACATCTACATCTACAGGATAATCTTCAATCAATAAATCTAAAGTCTTAATATCAAAACTCATTGGTTGATTTTTTATAAATTTAATCATTATGCATACCCTCTAAAAGATATTTTACAAAAGTTTTATATATATCGCTATGTAAATGACCATCTCTAAAATCACCTTCAATATGACCAATAGAATTTGATAGTATCCAACTATCCCAATCTTTTGAATCCTCTGGATGTTTTATTAAATTTTTCCATGAATTTAATCCTTGATTAATACCTTCGCAACCTTCAAATTGTGGTGGTTTATCTAACATAGCATATTTTTCTTGTATAGTAGTGAATGTTGAATCAAGATATTCTGTGTCGAGGAGTGTCCATTGATAAACATTATTACAAACCGAAGAAAGTAATTTTTTTGCTGCAAATGTTTGTTTATACCACAAATCAAAAGTTAACTCCTTTTTAAGTCGATCAGAATATCCTGGTATTTTTTTAACCCCTAATATATATTCTATCTCATATTCTACCCCAGAATAATCTTGATCTGCAGTACGAGCATAGCCTTGTAATCTCGGTGTTCCGAATCTAAGTGGATATGAAGTATTTAAAAGAACAATATCATCTTTAGAAATATGATTAGCCAGTATTCTTTCATATATATCAACTAAAATGGATTCTATATTCTTACCATTCAAACCAATGCGAGGATAAAGTCTTACTCCTAACTCATTTGCAAGACGTTCTCCCCAAAAATTTGCCCATGCTTTTGATTTTCTACCATTATTTCTCCAGTCTAATTTATCTTTCTCTAATGCATGATAGTTGGAATGAGAACACCCAAATATATGTAACTTCTTTTTCACCAACTAATCTCCCAATCTTCAAAATCTGCAGCTAAACAATCTATTTTATGGTCTTTTCTACCACCCAACACATCAGTAATTATATTTTTTGCAGTATTCCTAATTCCATTCAAACCATGAGTCAATTCTAAATTACCATCGCCAGAACCTTTACGAACTTCTGATTCATTGTGCCAAATATGTAGATTCATTTGTGATAATACAACCAGTGCACGTATTAATTTAGCATTAACTTTACCTGGACTCTCTTCTAATATAATATCTATATCGTGTAATATATCTTGTATGTCTTTTGCATAATCTTCTTTATGCTCTGGTAAAAAAACTTCTTTTAATTGAAAGATAGACAATCTATCAATCAAATCTTCTATTGTGGGTAAAAATTTTCGTTCTTTCATTTGGTTGCAAAACCTCCTCTGTTATTTTTCGGTTTATTTAATTTTACTTTATATGATTCAAACCACAATAACATTGTAAATCTACACCAATTTTCCACTCTTGATACACAATGTGCCGTTGGACACCAACCTGCCATATTCCAATCAAAAGTACCATCATGAATATTGGTTTCGGCTTCTGTTGGATTGTAATCATTTCGGAATTCATATCCTGGTAAAGGTAACGCATCATCAAAAATAAATACTTCTCCCATCTTACTTGGAAACCTATTTGCACCAACACTATCAAGAATAGAATTTGGTACACAATTAGACCTATCTACTGGTTTCTTTCCCATCCACTCGTGTAGATGTTTCTTTGGCAAATCAGTTTCATAAAGATTTTCATCATTATATCGACCATCAAGTAAGCACATATCACCACCCTCTCCACCTATTGGCTTATCATTTAATGGTATGACTACAGTTATTTGGGATTCAGGCCAATGTGTATGTGGATTAATACAATGTAGTGGTGGATAGAAGTTATGACTTCTAATAAATAATTTCCAATCATCAACTTCATACTTTTCATTTGCATATTTTATAATTTCATCACTTAATTTTTGTAATTGTTTGTTAAATGGTAAATCTAAATCTATAATTTTTTTATACTCAGGTGATAAATTTTTTATATCATTTGTTTTTGATTCACGTAAAATTATATCATGAGTATATGTTGAAGCAGAGCCTGATTGGGCTTTTCCACTATTAAGAATTTTTATACTCTCTGCCATCCTATCGAACTTAGAGGGGATTGTATTAGGATTAACTAAACCTTGTGTAGCATCTAAATCTAAATTATTCAAAATCCATTCAACTTCACCACCACCCAGTAATCCATCTGTACTAAATGATTTCAAAAGAGATGTATATTCTCTAACATAATCTCTTTGTATGAATTTAGGTAAGTGCCAAACACTATGAGTTACCTTATTTGATTCTTTAAAATTTATCATATTAATCCCAGCCAATCATCTAAATTTGTTTTATTCATCAGTTTTTTCGCGTCATGTACTGTTTGTGGTAAATCATTTGGTAAAATTTCTATTTCAATCATCTCAACTCCCAATTCTATTGCAAGTAAAAATCTATTATTACCACCAGAATCTTGATCTAAATTAGGAATACGACCATATTTTGGTTCTGTACCCCCAATTAACTTGTAAGGTGCACCATCTCGGTGTACCCAATCACGTCTACCTGGAGTTTTTAACCACATTTCATACTTTTCATTCCAACTTGGATCCTTTCTCAATTCTTGTATATTTTTGACTTCTTCAATACACAAAAGTGTGTTTTTAAATCCATTTTTTTCTACATCTCGTTTTAACCATTGATAAAATGTGGAACTATGCCGATGATCTTCACCAAAACTAAATTCGTCATTCATCCAAACATCTTCAAGTGGTACTTTTTTTATTATTCTACTCATTAAACCGATTTAATTAAATTCGATATGATTTTTATATCAGATAACTCTAATTCAGGATAATTCGGTAGAAAAAACCCACGTGAATGAATTTTATTTGCAACCTCACCATGAAATTCTCCATATCTTTCTATCCAAAATGGATGTAATCCAAGATTTCCAGCACTAAAAATACGAGTTTCCACTCCATTATCTACTAATGTACTTACAACTTCTTTTCT
>Ga0115011_10002839_pt1 | contig 11892 bp, 5 predicted proteins | sample TroAtlMetagenome_2_FD_88705 | JGI IMG/M metagenome (GOLD analysis project Ga0115011, IMG submission 88705) | Marine eukaryotic phytoplankton communities from Atlantic Ocean - Tropical Atlantic ANT8 Metagenome | ecosystem: Environmental > Aquatic > Marine > Oceanic | place: Tropical Atlantic... | reverse complement strand
TCGCGCGGCGACCACGCGCGGTGTCGTTCCCAACAGCAGCATTTCTCCTTCTTCTTCTTCTTCTTCGAATTCTTCTTCCGACACAAAGCGAGACGAGAGTCAAGAGTGAAGAGAATTTCAAAAATGTTATGACGTGTCCTAACCCTAAACATGTACCAGTAGGTAACCCTAAATGTACTACGAAAGAAAGAGGAGGGGAGGACTTTGACGAGACCGTACTACGACGACTAAGGTGCATTATTATTAAAACGTTCTCTTGGAAACAACCCCGGGGTACCCTCTCCAGACTTTCCCGACGTCTGGGTGCCACCCTCTGGCACCGACGCGTAAGGCGGGGTGCGTATAAATATCCCCGCCGAAATCCGTCGCCGGCGCTTTGACGGTTTCGCCGAGAGGGACGGACCACGATCGAGCGTCGCCGAATTTTGCGACGATTTTTTGCCACGACGTGTAGAGATAATACGGAACCGTGAGATAGAGAACCATCGCCGGGGCGTAAGCACTTTTTGAAAACAACACAGACGAGACGAACGTCTGCGCGATTAACAACGACCACATGATCAATTCAGAGCACGAGTAAAACACCGTGCCGTTGGATTCGTACCCGCGTTCGTACACGTATAACAAATGGTACCTCCAAATGATAAAATTGGTGAGGAAAAAGAACGCGCACACCAAGGCAATCAACGGCGCGATGACGGAAAACGTCAAGCCAAGTAGAATAATCACCGAAAACAGACCAGCTTCTCTCCCGGCTCTCATTTGTCGAGGCGAATATTTCATGGTTCGATCTCTTTTCGTTGGTGTGCACCCAAAGCAACACCGTAAATACGTGTTAACGGTGTAACAAATCACGCCTGGATGTGGAAATATCAACCTGTATGTTGGAATAAACACCGCTCGGTAGAAAACGAAGGATAAGAAGAAATTCGAAGACAGCGGCAAGACGGTGCCGAATTGTTGCTGCAAACTGCTCACCGTGGTGCCATTTTGCAACGCTTGTTGCAAAATCCCGGAAACTGCCCCGCCGAGGATGCCACCGATTAACATGTTCAATAAACCCCACAAATAGTAGAATTTCATGAACCTTTGATCGGTGGCAGAAAGAGACACCTGCACGTTTTGTGCGTGTACTAAATACAAGAGGAAGAAGGACACGGCAAAGACTTCCCATAACGTGAGCAAAATCGGCGGCAAGATACCAGAAACCAACAAACGCAACCCTGCAACTTCTTCGTTATCACAATACCATTCCAAGAAAGATTCGATGTTGTCGCTTGGAGCTTTCAAGGTACACGCGGAGGTGATCATGGTGGCAACCAAAGTAGACGGCGTGAGAATCAAAATGACAATCGCCGGGTAGACAAACACGAAACGAACGAACGAGGTCCGTTTCGGTTGTAACAACGTTTGCCAATTTATATCGGATGGACCAGGCGCTGGATGGACGACGAATTCGTTCGCACCGCCTCGGTGTAACAAACACTGCGCGGCCATGGCAGCTGCCGTTTGCGTTTCAAACACTGCAAATGCCGACGGACCGGGGACGCCGTTCCAGGCTTTTTCTCTTTCCTCGAGAATCATCGAGTCCACGACTTCCAACTCGTGCTCTAAATCAGCCAGTTTCGTCGAACGATCCGTGCTCGTTTCTTTCTTTTTTCTGTGGGGTACAGTGAAAAACGTCGGGCTTTTACCTACGGACCGATTCGATTGTGCTTCGATGTCCTGCAATCTTACGCGTTCTTTTTCACCTTTGTCGTGCGTGTTCTCTGCGCTTCTTTGTTTCAGAGAACTCATTTCTCTTCCAAGCTCAGCCATTTTCTGCGGGTCCTCACCGAACGCTACACATTTCCCACGCATTTGTACGAGCTTGTTATTAATCTCGTCTCTCTGATCTAACAAACGATCGGTTTGTCGATGGTCGTACACCGGAATCATACCGCGAAATTCAGTGCCAAAAACTTCGTTGAACATGAGTTCCATTGCCGCGTACTGTTCATCCGCGTACGCCCTGCTCGCTTCTTTTTCCTTCTCTTCGATTTCTCCCACCGAGGCGGAATTCAAGCTCGATCCAAATTTGTCGAGAAATTTCGCGGAGAGTTTACTTCTCAAACTCTTGTGTCGTTTTGATTTAAACTTTGGAATGTTGGTCAACAAAATCACGTAGTTTTCTGCCCACACGGAGATTAACTTGCGACTTTCGGGATCGTATGTGTTTACCGATCGCGACTGTTGCACGTCTGGTAAGGCACCGACCATATCGCTGTAGCTATATTCCACGGTTGGATCTTCACTGACATCTAAACCAGTCCACCATTCGTGATCGATTGCGACGTCGCGACCGTCATTGTTTTTCGCGTTGTCCGCTTCCATTTTTTGCGCTTGTCGAATCGCGTTTTCGAGAGACGATCGGCCTTCGACGACTTTTTGCGCCTCGCTTATATCTAAGTTATAATTCAGATTACCGAACGAGCCCCCAGATCCAGTGCGTCGATGATGACCACCAGCTGCCATCGCGGCGGTGTTTTGACGGAACTGCTTTTGGGCAAGTTTTTGCGGAGAGAACATGCCGCCATTGTTATTATCATTCAACTCTTCTCGATCGGACATCCTTCGTTGCGATTGAGGAGGATTAAGTTCTGTTTGAAAGTCCGGTTCTTCACTCGTACTCACCCCACTGGACGTATTCCTGTTAATTATCGCATTTCTCGCCGCCGCCGCTTCTCGAGTATCCGTTATGGAAGAGGTCAACATGTTCACGTCGTCGTCCGTAATATCTAAAGCGTTCTCGTTGGCATCGTCATCATCGGTATTATTGTTACGACGATTGTTCCGACCGGATATATTCCGCGCGGCGCGATTGACTTGTACCATTGATGATCCAACGACCGATCGACCCAGATTCCCCATGTCTCCAAAAATGCTCAAGATTCTTCTCCCGGCACCTCGCGTGTTTGCCGGACGTTCCGCCGGTGCGTACCGCGAACTTCCCGCGTGTCGATCGATTTTTTGTCTGGGATTCATCCCACGTTCTTCGTCGTCTGAGTCGTCATCGTTTTTGACATTCACAGACTCGGATATTGGCCCCGACGGTGATTTGGATTTCTTCTTCAGAGGACTCGGAGAGTAGTTCAGCACCTCATCGGCGTCATCGGCATCATCGTTAGTAAGAGTGTCAGTGTTACCTTGTGATGAAACGATCCTCTCGACTTCATCGTAATCTAGCTGTTGAGGAGATGCATCGACTGAATGTCTAAAGGACACCTCGCTATCACCGCCGCCGCCGCCGCCGCGTTTAGAGACCGAAGAATTTGGAGACGCCGTAGCAGCGAGGGATTCCACAGAAACCCCTACTGATGACGGAGATGGTGTTTTTTTCACCCCCGATGCGGTCAACGGAGGTGTATTCGTAATCGTACCCGCAATAGACGCGCTGCCAGAGGATGTCGGCGACATCTCTAGTCCACCCTCGCCATCGCCACCGGCCGGTAAACTTTCCTCGGATACTTTAACCATATGATGTGCTTGCTTCTGTACCGTCTTTTTTTCGTCGCCACTATTTTTTTGCCCGCCGTATCGAAACAAACCCTTACCACCGCTCGATTTCCTTTGCCTCGCTTTCACGGAGACGACCGAACGTGCAGACGGATCGTCGTTACTAAACGCGAAATCCCCGTCTTCGTTGTCATCATCGCGGCTTCTTGGCGATGAAGCGCTTCCTAAACGCTCTCGCCGGTTCAACGAGTCCGCGCCTTTCGTTTTGAACGCTTGCGATTTGAACACCGGGGATGTCGATTTTGCCGCAGCCGCAGTCAGTACTTTCGACCCGAGCGACGTCGTACGCATTAAAGACGTGGATTTCATCACCATTGATCCATGGTCACTGTTGCTTCTATTATTATCGCTGCTGTTACTATGACTATTGCTATGACTCGTGATATTCTTGATTGGCGAGACACCTCCGAATTGAGGCATCTCCTCACTTCCTCTTCTCGTTGGCGATGGAATATCATTTCCACTCTCCTTTCTCTCGAAATATGTCAGACTCCCGTGACCAACCTCTTTAACAATCGCTGGTGCATTCTCCACGTCGGACGAGTTGAACTCCTTCGAGCGTTGTAAACTCGGCACCACCAAAGACCTCACGCCAACCTCCTCTAAATTCTCGTGGATCTTCGACACGTCCATTTCGTCGCTCACGTTTTGACCTTGTTTGACCAATTGCACTAAAATCGATTCCGGTTGGTGCACCGCTCGCCATAAGTTCGTGTCCCCTTTAGTAGTTAAATAGAGTTGTCGTAAAATCGTGAACGATTTCGCGTGTTTACTCACCAGCCACACAACGTATAACGTCATTGCTTGAAAGAGAAACACGTGCAACCACAACAAATTGGCCTCATTTGTCACATTCGCGGCGGTTGTTTGCATCAAAACCGATACAATTGCACCAGATAACGTCGTGTCTTTACCTTCAGCCTTATCTTGTTCGTATTGTTCTTTTAATTCACTACAAATAGCCACGTGTATTGGAATCAACACCACGCACACGACAACCGCAATCGGAAAGAAAATCTGCACTCCCAACTGCGCGACTCTCAAAAATGCAAACCCATCCAACCCGGCAGTTTGAATAAACTCCTTGTCGCTCACTCGCAACACGTGGACGATCCACCCGTAAAGATACGACACGTACGCTTTGCTTTGTTTAAAGAACCAAATTATCCACAGATGCACGTTCGAAAATTTCGTCCTCCTCGGTATGCCTTTACGCCAATCGAACTCGACGTTATCGTACGGCGGCGGCGGATGCGTGAGGTTTCGCAGTCGCAAACGGCCGAAATAGATTGGGTTCGCGTGTCGGTATGCCCCGAACAACGTGAGAACGACGAACGAGGCGATAAAATAATCTGTTTTTAAATTGATATCGAGAGAGAGAGAGAGAGAGAGAGAGAGAGAGAACACGTCAGATATGGAAATAGATTTGAAATCTCCTTCGAGGGAACGAAATCTCCCATCATCGATCCCTGGCGTGTGCGCACGAAAAGGACCACCATAGAAAACGCCGGTGAAGCGCGCGAGAGAGACGGACAGAACCTCCAACGACACACACAACCCTCCAAAAGGACTTTTGGAGGGAAAAGAAACGCACACAACAAGGAATACCCGATGTCTGAATCGGAGACGTTGAAATGCGCGCTCGTTTCTTCCCAAGGAACCGGTGGCGGAGGCGACGGGCTCGGAGGCGGCGCCGGCGGCGGGAACGGAGAAGGAGGAGGGAACGGCGGCGGAAACGGTGAAGGAGGGGGAGACGGTTCCGACATGATCGATGATCGCTCTCGAGCTCTCCAGCGCGACGTATTTTCACGCGCTTTGCGAGAAGAAACAGTTCAACCCAAGCGTTTTTGTGAAGAGATACAAAAAAAAAAGAGAGAGAAAGAGAGAACGCGCACGGACGAAAGGCGGTAAAGAGGAGTACTTGACATGCATTCTAGGCTTCGTCTAAAGTCACTCTCGGACAGATGTTCATGCTTTGAAGCTCTTGGAACAAGAGTTTACACGCGTAAGGGACTTTCAAGGTCGCCACTTCCGCATTCACGCCGCAGCTATGACAACAGTCTCTCCCGCTCGCTTTGTCTTTGTACGCGAGTAAACCGCACGTGACGCAGACTTGAGCGTCGAAGACGTCGGCGGAAATCATGAGACGCTCAAGAACCAAAGCAGAGGCACCGTAACCGATCAAACAGTCGCGCTCCATCTCGCCGAGACGTAAACCGCCTTGGCGGGCGCGACCCTCGGTGGGTTGTCTGGTTAGGACAACGCGAGGACCACGAGCGCGCGCGTGCATTTTATCGAGCACCATGTGCTTGAGTTTTTGGTAATACACGGGGCCGGTGAAGATTCTCGCTTGGAGATATTCGCCAGTAAGACCGCAGATTAAGGTTTCTTTACCATCGGAGGCGTAGCCGCTTTTGAGTAAGGCTTCACCGATTTCGTCGACGGATTCATTTTTGTTCGTCGTCCCGGTGGTACCGGCGGCGGAAGAGATATCGTTGCTGGCAAACGCGGAGGCATCGCGGAAGATGCCTTCCTCCGAAGCGGCTTTTCCGGCGAGTAATTCGATGAGTTTTCCAACAGTCATCCGCGATGGAAAACCGTGAGGGTTCATGACCAAATCTGGGCATATGCCGCGTTCGGTGATCGGAAAATCTTCTTGAGGCAAAATGGCGCCAACAACCCCTTTTTGACCGTGGCGAGAGGAAAACTTATCGCCAACCTCTGGACGTCGCGTGTGACGAACTAACGTTTTCACCACAAGCTGATTCTCCTCGGTAACCGTGAGCATGACCTTATCGACAACGCAATCATCCACTTCAGGACCTCGGTAAACTTGTGGAGCTGGACTAAACTCGCGATCGGGGAGCTGATCAGGATTCTCCACCTGGTCGCGAGTGTTTTTTGGCATGTGCTTGTTCACGTAAATGTCTTTGTTTCGAATCCTAACGCCAACTTGCGCGTATCCGTCGTCATCTAACACCCCACCCCCATGTTTTTTCATGCGTTTCATCAGATCCATCGACGGTTTCAAGACTTTATCTTGCGTTCGATTGGCGTATTTTTTCATCGTCGCCGAGTATTTTCGCGAGACTTGACATCGACCGAACCCACGATCCAAGGATGCGCGGTTTACGACCACAGCATCTTCGATGTCGTAGCCGGTGTTTGATAACACCGCGATGACGGCGTTCTGTCCCGCACCCAACCGATCGTATTGAATCAACTCGATCGTTTTCGTTGTCACCAATGGCTTTTGCGCCAGACACAACGTGTACATCAACGTGTCCATCCTATTTAGTTGATTAAACGCTAAATTACCCATGGCTTGCTTCCCCATCGCGCACTGGTACGTATTTCTCGGACTTTGATTGTGGTGTGGAAATGGAATGATCCCGGCACAGACACCCAAAAGCGTAAACGGTTCGATTTCGCAGTGCGTATGCGCGCCGGCGGTTAAATCTTTCTCGTGCAACGCAATGTACGCGTCGTTTTCCTCGTTGACGTCCAAGTATTCCACGTACCCTCTTTTCAAGAAATCTTCAAACTCCCACTCTTTGTTTTTCAACGCGTCGAGATGCTTTTGTTTCATTTTCAACCGACCGGTTGTTTCGTCGACGACGATTAAAGGTCGACAGACTCTTCCGCCGTCCGAAGCTATGTGAACGAAACCCTTCGTCACGTGGACAGAGACAAACTCGCTAATGCGTCCAGAGCGACGCAGTTTTCTAAATTTATGCGCAAATTCCACCGGTTTTGAGACAGAACCGAGTATGGAACCGTTCAGCAGCACTAGCGCGCCGTCTTTTTCGTGCAACTCTTCGCCGGCTAAGAATTCGAGGGGTTGGCATCCGAGTGTTCGCGCGAGTTTTCTCAACGGCGATTCATCGGAATCCGTGGTGACGTGCGTCATGAGCGCTAAATTTTTTACCAATCCACAACTTTCGCCTTCTGGAGTATCCGAAGGACACAACATGCCCCATTGCGACGGTTGTAACGCTCGAGGACCACTCACTTTACGAGTTTTTTCAAACTGAGATGTGATTCGAGTCATCATCCCGAGAGCAGAAATGAACGACAAACGCGAAAGAACCTGAGTCACGCCTTTACGTTCCATTCGAAAACGTTTTACGGTCCAGTTTCCAGTTGAAATCGCATGCTCTAATCCGTTGCTAATCGTATCTTGACGTATGCACTTTACGACGTCAAATTGCTGTGCGCGATTGGCTTTCGATAAAACTGCATCCGCCTGGCGTTTTAAATCCGCGTTTAAACGCTTGAAACAATCTTCAAACAGTAATGCTAACAATTGCCCAGCTAATTCGAGCCTTTTGTTGCCGTAGTAATCTTTATCGTCCACTTCCTCGGGGTTCAAATTTGCCAATAAAATTCTTCGAATCATCACGCACACGTACGCCGATTTCCCTCGAAAATCGTAATCTTCTACCGGCACGTGCGCTAAGATGATGCCGGCGAAAATATCTCTGGCTTCGTCCAATCTCGTTCGTCTATTTATGTTGATGTGGTTTGCGTTCGCGCTGTTCTCTTTTCCCAACGGTGCGCTTCCATCGTTGATGTTGTTTTTATTCGCACTCACTCCTGTATTTCTATTATTCGTATAATTATTTACCCCCATGGTCGTCGTTAACCCTAGTATCGGGCCTTCGCTCGCCTCGACAGCCTCCGCCGCGGCTTTTCCATCCTTCCCAGCAATGGCCGTTAAACGCCACTGGCTAGTGCGAATTCTTTGTCCGCAATATTCTAGCGCCTCGTTTTGAGTAAGCACGTCCAACGCGGCGCACTCTTGTAAACTCGGTGCTAATAAGCTCATACACAACGGATCGAACCCGCCGGCGGCTTTTTGCATCAACTCTTGGTCGCTTTCTAAACCCATCGCCTTTAACGCGATAACTATTGGAATGTCCTCCTGGAATGTGTTGTGTCGTAAATATAGCTTGCCTCCTTTTTGCACGATGTTCGTTTTTGATTTGCGTTCGTTTGTGCTCGAGGTCACAGTCGCGCAAATCAACCCTTTCGAGTCTCGTTCGATAATCACTCTGTTCCTAGACAACTGCTCTTGAATCAAAATCACTTTTTCGACGCCTTTGACGACGAAATATCCTCCAGGATCTAGCGGACACTCACCTAATCTCGCCAACTCGTCCTCGCCTTTATTCCTTAAGCAACACCGAGAACTTCGCAACATTAAAGGAATCTTCCCTATGCACACGCCATGCGTCGTAATAATCTCCTTCCCTTTGGTATACTCCACGTCCACCGTCACCGGCGCCGCGTACGTCATATCTCTCAACCGACACTGTTGCGGTGTTATATCGTGCTTCATCATCAACTCGTCCATCATTTCCGGCGACCCAACCGAGACGTTTTTATACCGCAAGTAAAAATTCGGGTCCGAGTCGCACGTGACTTTGTTGTTCGCTTTCGCCGAGACAATCTTCTTAATCTCCTCATCGATCAAATAGTCGAACGATTCGATGTGCTGCCGAACTATAAAACGTCGTCGAATCGTTCGAATGTAACGACGATTACGTGGGAAAGAAGAGAAGAGGAATTTTTATGTCATCGGGTCAGTCGTCTTCTTCGCGCGAGAGCGAGCGAGAGAAAAGCACACACACACGCACTCACACACTCATCATACCGTGTTGGGCCTTACGAACGCGCTTAAACGAGACCGAGCGAGCGCGCGAGACGAGTGTCGTCGTACCTAGTCCTCTGACTTTGAGAAATGCTGGCAGCAGTTCGAACTTATCCTTGACCGTTTTGATTGGTTTCGCGAGGAGGCTCGACGATGATGCGTTGTTGCCATCGTCGTCGCGCCAGTCGCTTCGAATCCCAAAACTTTGCGCGTCGGCGGCGGCGGCATTGGAGGTCTCGAATGCGGGCATCGCGTCGACCACGCGCTCTTTCTCTCTCTCGACGGCGGGTCGAGGACGCGCGCGTGGATGGTCGACGTCGTCGCCGGGTTTTTGCCCCGCGTTCCAAATGAAGCGACGACGATGCGAGAAGAAGAAGAAGTAGAGCGCCGCGTAGCTTTTTGCGCACAAAACAGAGCGAGCTTTGAGCGAACGATCGACAGTTAGGAGTCAATCAATGGAGCGAAAAAGAAGACAAAAAAAGGACCACATAAAATACGAAAAAAGCGCACACATTTTTTTACACGTTCAATCCATGGAATCTAACGACGACGATGTTTTGCGCGCCGGAGGAGAGGCGTTTTTATTCGTATCGGCGAGGAGTTTCTGACTCTCCTTCGCCATGGTGCTTTTCATGTCGTCGATCTTCTCCTTTTCCCGATGTTGGTCTGGAGGTAAACGGGGAAGGACGGGCGCGCCGAGGCGCTCGGCGCGGGTGAAACCGTCGTCTCCGGAGGCGCCTATCGCGGCGTGGTCGGTGTCTTCTTCGGAATCGGCATCAGAATCGGCATCGTCGCTTCGATGGTTTTCGAGTAATTTTTTCTTCTTTGCGTCGGCCACGCGCAGCGCTTGGACTTCTTCCCAGGAGAGTTGCGGCGTCTTGTACGTCTCGAGGAACTTTTCGCCTTTTTGATCGAGAACTTGGAGAAATTCCTCGGTTTGGCCTCGAATGGCTTGCGGGTGTTGTAACAACAAATCGAGCTCGGCACCGTCCAATGATAAGAGTTTATCCATCACGCATTCTGGAAGATTCGGGTAATACTCTTTGATACGGTCTTTCATCCACTCGTAGTAGTAGAAATATTTCGGTTTCGGGCGCATGTATTCTGGGACTTGGTTTTCCCACTTATCTTTGTCCAGGAAGGTGAGGGCGAAAGAAGAACCTTTCCGTAACGCGGCCTTGATTGGATCGGTTAATCGAGATTGCATTTTCTCAAAGTAAGATTGGTAGACGTGGACAGTGTGAGAGCGCAATTTCGAGCAGGATGGCATTTCTTTTTCTTCTTTCTCTTTCATCAATAACGCCTCTTCGGTTTCCACCGCGCGTTTCGCGAAAAGCGCGCACGCGACTTGACTGTCGACGATCAAGTTATCGTTTTCGAGTCCTATGCCTTCTTCCCCACCTTGCGCGATTTCCATTCGCGTGATATTTTCTTCGAGGAGTAAGCGGTCGCAACACAAAGCGCGTTCATAATGAAAAGCGCCGCCGAACGCGATGACGTCTTTACACATGTACACGGCCGCTTTGACATCTTTGGCAGCTTGCGTGACATTATTTGCGCGTAAATACGCTCTCGCGCGAATGCCAGACAAAAACCCACGCGCGATTGATTTTCGTTGGGTCTTTGTAAACATCGTGCGAGTAGAATTTCCGTGGAATACGTTGGATTCGAAACCGAAGTGTAAAGATGTGAATTTCAACCATTCGTCTCGCACGCGTTTTTCCTCGCCTACCGAATATTCGAACAGTAACGAACGGACTCGTTTCTTCGACATTCTCGCGCTTTCCGGCCGGATCAACGATAATCCTTTCCCGTCTCTGGAAAATGTCAACGGATTTGGCGTTTCATCGTCGGATATGCGCTTGGCGTAATCGTCGCAAATGAACTCGATGGAAACTTGATCTCGAGCGACGAGAGCGGCAATTGCATCGAAGATGTGACCCGTGTTTGTTTTACTATTCTTTGTATTCGGCGACGCAATTTTTAAAGCGTGCATATACATTTCGCACGCACCATCAAAATTTTCCGTCTTCTCCGCCGCTTTCGCGCACCGAAAGTACGCCTTGCGCAATCGAAACCGCAACTCGTTGCGTATAGATCTCTCCGTACCGTTTCGCTCTTCGTGTTCCAACGCACCTTCCAATATGCTCTTAGCCATGTCTGCATCGTTAAAAGATTCGTCGAACTTCTCTAATGAATGCGCACAAATCGATCGATTCAGCAAAACTCTCGACGCTTCGATCGGATCCATCGGATACGACGTCGCGTTGTTCGTGCCATGTTTTGTCCTCTCGTCGGCATCATCGAGACTGGTGCTGAATAACACGCGTTCCAAACGCGCTTTCGCTTTCGTGTACGACTCGAACGCTTCGGAGTGGTTGGACGCCTGCGACACGCGTGCAAACGAAGAGAACCGCGCGCGACCGTCAATTCCTAAAGCGAGAGCGAGAAAAGCGGGGTCTCTCGAGCACCCCCAAAGCGCGCGCGAGAGAGAAAGAGAGAGAGAGAGAGAGAGAGAGACGAATTGATCTCACAGAACAGACGACGACGATGATGATGATGATGCGTCGAAAGAAAAAAAGAAAAAAAGAAGAGAAACGCACTCGAAACTGCCCGTCGCCCGTTGTCTTCCACCGCTTCGCGTCCCGTAGTAAAGACGTCGTCGTCGTTTCGTCGGTGGTCAT
>Ga0115011_10002838_pt1 | contig 11893 bp, 14 predicted proteins | sample TroAtlMetagenome_2_FD_88705 | JGI IMG/M metagenome (GOLD analysis project Ga0115011, IMG submission 88705) | Marine eukaryotic phytoplankton communities from Atlantic Ocean - Tropical Atlantic ANT8 Metagenome | ecosystem: Environmental > Aquatic > Marine > Oceanic | place: Tropical Atlantic... | reverse complement strand
TGACTATCTCGATGATCCACCGGTTGAGCATGTATTTGTAATTGAAGGAGATTGGATGTGGTTGAAGGATAACGATTCTAACGATCATGATTGCTTTCAATTATCACAAGAACCCATTGATGATGAAGAGTGGGATGAAATAGCAAGTGCGCAAACTACTCCTTCAATGTGCGAATAATTCTCCAAATCAAAGGGCCTAGATTCTACTGCTAATCGCATGGGGCCCCCTCTGTATTGACGGGTGAGGGGTGTGTCTCTTAGTTAGAAAGAGAATCATCATTTATATGGTATCTTTCGGACATGTCATGATTAATAGCTTTGATTCTAGAAAAGGACTAATTGGAGGAGGAATTTTTGGTGTAATATACTTCCTTCTTGGAGAATTAACTACACCTAGTAATTTGAATTGCTCGTATCTTGCAAATCCAATAACAGACGCTTTGGCAACTTTAGGTGCTATTATTTGTATAATGAAAGGTTTACAATATGATGATTTTCTAGTGTCTGCTTTTGGTATTTGTGTATTAATAATACATATCGGTCAAGTAGTTTTTAAAGCAGGGATGTTTTGAAAGTAAGCCAATATCCTATTTTTAAGGGCAATAAATTGCGGAATTTTTATCATTTTCTCTAACTTCAACCCTATAACACCAAGCTCGTTTATTTGTATTTTTCATAATTAACTGATTAGCAAATTCATAAACAAATTTTGCAGAATATTCTATTGAAGCCGATTGAAGAATCCTAAGATCACAAGCCCCTTTAGACTCTAAATCCCTAAATTCTTCAAGTAAAGGGTCATCTTCAGCAAGTAAAAGAGTATGATCAAACCAATGCTCTAAAAATACTTTCAAATCCTTTAAACCACCAAAATCAACAACCCATCCATGTTTATCTAATTCATTAGATGCAAAATGAAATATAAATTCCCTTGAATAACCATGCACAAAAGAGCAATGGCCTTCATTTTTCCATTGTCTATGTGCACAAGGTAAGTTTCTGTATGTTTTTGTAGATGTGTATGATTTAGCGTTCATTTTAATCCCTCAATATATTTTTTCTCAGTTTTTAAAGCATCATTAAGTACTTCTTCCCATTCTTTTACATATTCAATTGGATCTTTTCTTCCAATAGAATGAAATGCAAGTATTCTTTCTATATCTGCACCTGATTTTCCCGAAGAACGACCTAATGAATCTGGATTATAAGATGTTAGAGTATTTGAAAAAATTTTATCAAAATCTAATCCTAATCTTTTACATGATTTTAGTGCCTTTGTTAAAATATAACTTTTATCATATTCAATATAGGGTAAGTGAAAACTTACTTTCTCGCTATCCCAATTTCCTTTAGAAAAAGAATCTTCAAGAGAATTATAAAATTCAGGTCTGCAATCAGGATATATTGCATGATCCCCCGAATGTACACCTAAAGCAATGATGACATTAGAATTAAATTTTTTACAATTAGATAATGCAGAAGCATATACAATTGATGAAAATATTGCATTCCTATTTGGGACAACTGTTGATTTCATTTGTTCTTCTTCATAATGCCCCTCTGGGACTTCTATCACAGAATCTGTTAAAGAACCATATAGAAGTGAACTAATGGAACTTAAATCAACAATATTATGTTCAATTTCAATCCCTTTTTCGGTCAGATATTCAATGTTATTTTTTGCTTTTTGAATCTCAAGTTTATGTTTTTGTCCATAATCAAAAGAAATTGCATGTACCAAATAACCTTCTGATAATAGATCTAACAGTAATCCTGTAGAATCCATTCCACCCGATAAAGACATTACAGCTCTCTTCTCCATTAATCTACACCCATCCATTTATGTGTTTGCAAAGAGAGTTTCCATTCGGGATTCTCTTTTACAACCTCAACTGTTTGTTTAAACAAAATACCATTTAATGCAACATCCTTTAATTCATCATAACAAGGTTGCAAATACAAATTTTCAAAACCATCCTTTAATTCATTATATATTGAAAGATCCTGCCCTACATAAACGCATTTTAATTCGTCTCCGTATCTTTGTTTAATAGAAACTCCAGGATATATTTGATCTTTAGGACTAACACAAATCCAATCTAACAATCCTTTTGGCAATTCAATTGTACCATTAGTTTCAATGGAAAATTTATATCCTTTAGGCCTTAATTCATTTATGATTGGTTCTAAATTTTGAAGCGCTGGTTCTCCTCCTGTGAATATAATATTTTTACAGCTAAATTTTTCAATTTCCTTAATAAGTTCAATTAAATCTTTATTTTCATACTCATCAAAATCTGTATCGCACCAAGAACATTTTAAATTACATCTCCCAAACCTAACAAATATACTAGAAACTCCTGAATGATAGCCTTCTCCCTGAACACTATGAAAGATTTCAACAATAGGATATTGCATATATATCAACTTAATTTCCTTGAATAAGTAACATCAATTCTGACCTGGCTTCTGATTTATCAAAAAATACCCCTCTCATTGCACTAGTAGTCATTATTGCATTTTGCTTTTTAACACCTCTACAAGTCATACAACCATGACTTCCTTCAATAATTACTGCACACCCCAATGGTGCTAAAACCTCTTCTAAATCGTCCGCAATACCTTTAGTTATTCTTTCTTGGTTTTGCAATCTTCTGGTATGTAAATCTACTAACCTTGCTAATTTACTAATTCCTACAATTCTATCCACGGGAATATATGCAACATGAGCTTTTCCCGTAAATGGTTGTAGGTGATGTTCACAAGTCGAATTATATTCTATATTCTTAAGCAATACTATTCCATCATAACCTTCAGCATTAAACGTTGATTCAAGAACGTTTTTAGCATTTTGAGAGTATCCTGAATAGATTTCATCCCAAGACTTCAATACCCTCTCACTTGTATCAACAAGTCCTTCTCTTAACTCTCCATCTGATGACTCTAGATATCTTACAATCGTTTCAACTGCTTTTTTTGCTTCCATTCTTGATATTGTCAATTTAATCACCACCCATACGACCATGCCTAGTATCAATTTCATCTAATTGATCTAATAATTTACGACATGCTGTACGTATTGCATCAGCAACACTAACAAATTTATGTTCGTCACCAACATGCAATTTCAAATCATCTAATAATTCAGCAGGCATATCAAGACTTATTTTAGGCATGATTAGGCGTTCTACAACACAGTTATAATATTACCTGAGTATTACCAGAGTAATATTTTTCATTCAGCTAAGTGATTCGACCAAATCTTCCCTCAAAAATTGCCTTGACGCATACCAAGAAGCTGCCGCTGCATAAATTAAACTAGAAAATATCCAGACAAATACATGCAAAAAGTTAATCTCGTTTTGAAGTAACTCTCTCATAGCCAAAAGAACATTGACAGCAGGTACTGCAAACCAGAATAATTCTATACTCTCTAAATTAATAAATTGTGCAAAAATTGCTGGTAAAAAGAAAAATAGCATCATTGGACCTAGAATCGATCCCGCTTCTTTTACACTTCTTGATCTCATCGCTAATGCCATTTCTAATGCAACAACCATTATTCCAAAAACACTAACAGCCACTAAAAACAATACTATTGAGGAGATAGATAATTCTGGAGGTTGTAAGAAACTACCACTCATAACAAATGAAATTGCAAATACTAATCCTGCTAATTGTAATATTATACTTGCTGCAACAATACAAGTTACTGCTAACCATTTCCCAAGTAAGAGTTCTAATCTACTACAAGGAACACAAAGTAAAGATTCAAGTGTTCCTCGTTCCCTTTCACCTGCAGTAATATCTATAGATGGTTGTACTCCAGATGTTGCAGTCCATATTGAAACAAATAATGGGATAATGAAACTAAATACAAAACCTGCTTGTTCTGCAGCTGTGGCAATATCTCCTTGTATCGATTCTCCTGGTTGTAACGGATTAAGTATTGCTTCTTCGTTTAACCCTGCATCATTTATCCTTTCAGATGTCAAATTATCTTCCCATTGAGATAATGCTTTGGAAATCCTTAGATATGCTTCACCAGAACTTTCCTGTGTGGAATCATAGATAATATAATAATTCCAAATTGAAGAGTTTGAATCATATGAAAGTCTTAATACTGAACTAATTTTTGAGCTTTTAATGTCATTCATCATCATACTAGTGTCATTAAATTCTATTTCAGGATTTAAATCAATAACTGAATAATTAAGTAAATTTTCTGAAAATTCAATTGTTAAAAATTCAAATTGAGTTAAATTTTCATTAGTTTCAATTAGTACTTCTAAATTTAATGATTGTCTTTCGTCAAGTTCTGATTGCATTACTAATGGCAAAACAAAAAAGATTGTAGGAAACATTAGCAAAGGCACTAATACAACTGCAAGTAATGTTCTCCAATCCCTAACATAATCAATTAATTCCTTGTTGGAAATTGTAAATATTGTTCTAAATTTCCTTTTCAAAGACATACTATTCCTCCTCCTCAAAATTATCATAATTAATTTTTCTAGTAAATAAATGCCTCCATTTTTTAGCAAACCAACCTTCTGTTTCTTCTTTTTCTTTTATTCTGGCATCGTCAGAGGTTAATTTAACATATGCATCTTCAAGGCTTTTTGTATTAGTTTCCAGTAACAGTTCCTCATTTGATCCATCAAATCTTAATTGACCATTATGCAATATTATTATCCTATCACATACTTTTTCTGCTTCTGATAAATTATGTGTAGAATATATTACAGTACCTCCTTCTTCCTTAAGTTGAAGTACTAATTTCCGTACTAATCTAGCGCTAGTGACATCGAGTCCTGCCGTAGGTTCATCCAAAAGCAAAATTTCTGGTCCATGCGCCAGAGCCCTCAAAAGGGCTGTCTTTTGACGCATACCTCTACTAAAGCCCCTGGTATGCCTCATTAAATCATCAGAAATGGATAATGCTTTGGAAAATCTTAGCGTACGTTCCCATGAAATTGAATCTTTAACACCATGAAGTCTTGAATGGTATCTAATATTCTCCCATGCAGTTAATCTATGGTACAAACCTGTAGATTCTGGTAAAACACCAACAGCTTCCCTAAATTTATCTATATTTTTCTCATTACCATCTTTAATGAACACTACATTACCAATATTTGGGCGATATAATCCACAAAGTAATCTTAGTAAAGTTGTTTTACCTGCACCATTACTACCAACTAATCCAATTACAGCCCCTTTTTCAATATCAATACTAAAATTCTCTAAAGCATTTAATGTTCCAAATGTCTTGGTTACATTTTTAACACTGAGAAGTAACTGACCCATTATAACATACCCAAAAAGTCAACTAATATCATGCTTTCATTAAAATCATTCAAAATAATTGAATCAAAGTGAAACTTACAACTACCATAGAAATTGTTGCTATCAATCCAGTAATAAATACAGGGCCAGCTGATGCTTTAATGCTATCAAATGTAATGAAAAAACCTACAGAAGCCATCATTGGCAATAGTAAGTATTTTCCAAAATTAACAAGAAAATCGATTGTTACTTCGGGTAAAAACCAAGTAGATAAGATAGCAGAGCATAAAAAACCAGGAATAAAATATGGAATTTTAGTATTTTTATTTTCAAATGATTCTTCTGGATTTATTTTATTTCCAATATATGCACATAAAGGAACGATGAATACAAGTAATGATACGCGAGATAATTTGACAGCTGTTGAAATTACCATTGCTTCTGAACCCATTGCTTCACCTGCAGCAATCGTTTGAGGAACTGCATGAATTACCGAACCTGCCCAAATCCCAGCATCTATCTCACTCATTCCGATATTCATTGCAATTATTGGTATCAACAAAAACGTCACTAAACAAAGTGTATTAATCACAGCAAGCACCATAGCAACATTTTCTTCTTTCATCTTTAATGAGGGTGCAACAGCAACAACTGCACTATTTCCACAAATAGCCCCGCCAGCCCCCAATGCAACTATTGTGCCTAATTCTAACTTAAACAACCTACCTAAAAAGTAGCAGATGGAGAAACTAAGTATCACCGTTGAAATAATTGTTGTAATTCCCAAGATCCCAATTTCAGGCTCTAATAGCAACTTAAGATTAAGACCAAATCCAAGAAAAATAATAATGATAGGCATTAATGATTTGACGCACCATTTACCTCCATGAATCAAATCATCCCTTCTTAAGGAAGCACAAATACCTAGTAAAAAGGCAAGTGTGGCAGCACCAGGAGTAAATAACTCTGCATTAATAAGAATTGAATTTAATACATAAGCAAGAATCCCCAATAATAAAGCAAATATGATTCCAGATTTCTTAACAGGATCCATAAGAACAAAACCATACAAAATCTTATTTGATGATATTTATCTTTATTATTGAGCATTTACTTTGTAAGTTAATTCCATCGGTGATTCAGAGTTAACATCTGAAAACATTATTGCGCAATATGTCTCTCTTAAATCTCTTTTAGGATTAATTGCTTCACTTGACTCTAAACCAGATTTCGACCACATATCAACAGAATTTAAACTACTTATGGAATTTCCTTCCTTGAAGCGTTCGCAATTAAACTCGTCCATTATTAGCATCGAGTAACTACTATTTTCTCCAATTTCGTTTACTTTAATTTGCCATGAAATAGTATGTACATCGCCTAATTCAATCAAATTAGATTCGCCTGGTGCTAAAATAAGCGTCTCTGATTCAATAACCCTATTGTCTACAACAAAAGCACCTATTACTGTCATTAGATACATAATCAAAATTCCAAAAATTAAAACTTTTGAAGATCCAAATACCTCTTCTGTTCCTTCGCTAGCATTTTCCACTGCTTCTCCAGTTGAAAATAATTTAAATCCTCTTAATTCTAACTTAATAAATGTCATAAAAAGGAATAAACCAGACAAACCGATTAAAAGGAAGTCTTGCACAGTTAGTGTACCTGCAAATTCCCAAGTTGGCCTAATAAATGAAGATGATTCAGGATATGCTCCTGTCATTTTCTCAAAGGCTACATAATAATAGAACTTGTCTCCGAAATTACTATCACCAAACAAACCACCAGGGAACCATCCCAAAATTGCATTCAAATAAACAAATAAGGCCATTATGGCTGAAAATAACAAACTAACTGAAGTCACAAATCCAAATAAACCAATGGTCCAAATTTGTTTTTTCTCTTTTGGTTCTGGTTTTGAATGCTCAGATGAAATTTCCTTTAGGCTTTCTTTCAACTCTTCCTTGAGTTCTGATTTTATTTCTTCAATACTTTGAGCTAGTTTTTCTTTCAGAACTTTACTCTTATCATCATCAACTTCAACATCAGACTTTTCTTCTTCCTCTTCAACAATTGCATTAAACATATATGCCTACTCCTTGATGCTCCCCATACTTTGACATTTATAACAACGCCCATATTAATGACTTGAAAATACCTATTAAGAAGCAAATTCCATTTCATCAAGATTTAATTTTCTGAGATAATTCAACTAATACCCCGCCAGTACTTTTTGGATGAATAAATGCAATTAGTGTACCATTAGATCCTTTTTTAGGAGTTCTATTAATCAATTGAATTCCTGAATCATGTAATTTTTCTAAAAGTGATTCTAAGTTTTCTACTCTAATGCACAATTGCTGTATCCCTGGCCCCTTTTTTGATAAAAATTTTCCAATAGGAGTCTCTTCGCCAAGAGGTTCAAGCAATTCAATTTTAGCTTGATTCTCGCCTCCATTCGGAGATGATAAATACCTAACTTTTACGCCTTGCTCTTCGACTACCTCATCATCATGAACTTGAACTAAACCTATCATTTTCCAAAAATTAGATGATTCCTCTATATTGCTTGTTGCTATACCAACATGATCTAAGTGGGCTATATTTTCTTCCATAATAACACCTAAAATCCACTTGGTGGCCGATAATTACCAAATACATCTCGCATTGCTTCCACTATCTCTCCTATTGTACACCTTGCCCTAACTGCATCTATAACTTTGGGAAATACATTTTGATTTGAACTACAAATATTTGTGATGTCAATTAATAATTCAGAACATAACTCATTATTTCTATTACTAATAATTTTATCAATTTTCATCGATTGCAATTGCCTTAATCCAGAATCTATAGATTGAATTGCTGCATCTTTATCTTCCTCAGCCATTGCATAATTCACACCAATAATTTTCCTATGACCTGACTCAATTTCTTTTTGAAATTTAAAAGCCGCATCATGAATTTTTCTTTGCTGATAGCCAGATTCAATTGCTTTCAAACTACCCCCATATTCATTGATTTTATTTATTTCCTCTCTAGCAGAATTATAAATTTTAGAAGTTAATCCTTCAACTAAATAAGAACCTCCCAAGGGATCTGCAACATTAGCTGCTCCTGATTCCTCAGCAATTATTTGCTGAGTTCTTAATGCAATAGTGGCACTTTTTTCTGTAGGTAAACCAATGGCTTCATCGAATGAATTTGTATGTAGTGATTGTGTTCCCCCACAAACTGATGCTAATGCTTGTATTGTTACTCTTGAAATATTATTTTGTGCTTGTTGTGCTGTTAATGATACTCCAGCAACTTGAGTATGGAATCTTAAAATACTACTTTTAGGATTTTTAGGAGAATATTTTTCATTGATCAAGTCATACCATAATTTTCTTGCAGCTCTAAATTTTGAAATTTCTTCAAAAAAGTCATTATGACAATTGAAGAAAAATGAGATTTGGGGTGCGAAATCATCTATTTTCAATCCTCTTTCTATTGCTGCATCAATATATTCTATTCCATTAGCAAGTGTATAAGCCACTTCCTGAACTGCAGTTGAGCCTGCTTCTCTAATATGATATCCACTTACACTTATTGTATTCCAATTTGGTAAATTTTTAGCACAATACTCGAAAATATCTGTAATTAACCTTAAACTTGATTCTGGAGGGAATATATGAGTCCCTCTAGCAATATATTCCTTTAAAATATCATTTTGAATCGTTCCTCTCAAGTTACTAGATTCTATTCCCATTTCTTCCGCACACACAATATACATTGCAAGTAATATCATTGCGGGAGAATTTATAGTCATTGAAGTAGATACCTGGTCTAAAGGTATATCTTTAAATAAAATTTTCATATCTTCCACAGTATCTATTGCAACACCAACTTTTCCAACTTCTCCCTCAGACATTGCATTAGTGGAATCAAGACCTAACTGCGTAGGTAAATCAAATGCAACTGAAAGCCCTTTTTGTCCAAGTTCCAAAAGCATCTTAAAACGTTTATTTGTTTCATTTGCAGAAGAAAATCCTGCATATTGCCTCATTGTCCAAATTTTACCTCTATACATTTTTTCATGGATTCCTCGAGTATAGGGAGGTTTTCCAGGAAGTAAGTTTCCATTGACATACCCCATATCTCTTGCCCATTTCTCAGTAGCAACTATTGGTATATCTAATCCGCCAAGAGTCTTTCGAATTTCTTTTTCTTCAGAGTCCTCTTGCTCGGCCATGTATCTGCTTAAAGCATCAAGTACAAGTTCTTTATTTATTGAAAATTATTTCCAAATGGTTAGCAACAACCATCATCTGCACATTCTTTTTTAGGTGCCTCACTTACATCCATAATTTCAACTTCAAAGGTTAATCCTTTTCCAGCCAACATATGATTGAAATCAATTGTTACTTCTTCACCACTAATTTCTACAACTTTTAATGGAATCTGTTGTCCGTTTTCCATTTCTGCAGCTAACACCATACCTACTTCAATATCTGGAGGGAATTGATCTTTTGGAACTTTTTGTACTCCTTCTGGGTCATGGGCACCATATGCTTTTTCAGGCTCTAAATCAAATGTTTTTTTATCTCCTTTTTCAGCACCCATCAGTTGTTCTTCAAAACCAGGTATCATTTGCCCTAGTCCCATCACAAACGTCAATGGATCTTTTCCAATACTTGTATCAAATTCTTCTCCATTTTCAGTTAATGTCCCTGTGTAATGTACACTTACCATCTTATCTTTTTCTACTTTCATATTATCATCTCTTTATTGCATAACTTTTAATCAAATCAATTAACTCACCGGAAACATCACTGGTTAATATTCCCTCTTGTTCTTTCTGCGAAATAAATTCAATTGCTGAATCTACACCTACACGTTCGCCTTTAGCCCAAATCTGTCCAAAGATATTTGATCTGTGCTCTTCAAGAACGTCAGGATTATCTAATATAGCACGCGCATCAAATCTAAACTCTAATTGCTTCCTACGATTTAATTTTCGTTGCTTTGGTTGCCTACCTCCGCCTTTCTTTGTTTTCCTATGAGGCCTGGTATTTTTCACTACTTTCTTTTCATTCTTCTCTTTACTTACTTTCTTTGCAAACAAGGAATTTTGCCCAGTATCTCTTTTAGGTAAACTCACGCCAGTTTTAGCAGCTAATGCGTCACTTCTCCTTCTTAAATCTTCTAATTTAGATCCTTTTTCTTCTTTTACCTTAGGTTCTTCTTTTATCTTAGGTTCTTCTTTTATCTTAGGTTCTTCTTTTATCTTAGGTTCTTCTTTTACCTTAGGTTCTTCTTTTATCTTAGGTTCTTCTTTTATCTTAGGTTCTTCTTTTACCTTAGGTTCTTCTTTTTTCTTTTGATTTCTTTCTAACTGCTCTAATTTTTGTTTTTTCAACTCTTCAGCAGCTTTTCTTTTTTGCTGTGCTTCAAGTTGTGCTTCTCTTATTTTTTTTCTGATTGCTTCATTTTGTGCTTGTCTTGAAGAATCTTGTTGATTTTTTACATTATTGGCTCCTGGCCTTTTTTGTACTTTTTTCTGCGGTCTACTTGAAGAATTACGGTCAAACGGATTAAACGGTTCTTGCTTATTACGTCGTGCCAAATTATTCCTCCACTGCGACCCTCATAAGTCTCCCAATTAACACTTACCATTAGATTAAGCCCATAATATTGGAGTTTGGTCGGTTCTTAAATATTGCAATACTGAACTATTACTAAGATCGGTAACGTCATCATGCATTAAATGCAATTTTCCTAAAACTGCAATCATAGATCCATTGTCCACACAAAATTTCCTTTCTGGAACAAAACTTTTTGCACTTCTTTCTGATGCCATAACCTCACTCATATTTCTTAATCTTGAGTTGCAAGCAACCCCTCCTCCAAGTAATAACTCATTTTTTGAAGTATGTGCTAATGCTCTTTCTGCAACTTCCACGCAGGCAGCAAAAGTATGCTCTTGAATACTCCAACAAACTGCACCTAATGGCGCTCCTCTTTTTATTAAATTACACGCAGCATTAAGTACTCCAGAAAATGCTAAATCCATTCCTTGTACTGCATATGGCAATGAATAATCTGCTAATTTTGCATCAGGATTATTTATTATCCACTCTTTAGCTAAAGATTCAATTTTCGGCCCACCTGGGAAAGGTATTCCTTGCTCTCTTGCAAATTTATCCAACATATTTCCAATACCTATGTCAAGAGTTTCTCCCAATACTCTATATCTACCATCCATCTTAGCAATAATCTGAGTATTTCCACCAGATACATACAACAACACTGGATCCTCACACCCACAAGTCTTACGCCCAACTTCTATGTGAGCTACGCAATGATTAACTCCAATTAATGGAACATCCCATTTTTGTGAGATAGTCCTTGCAACCGATGCCCCTATTCTCAGGCATGGCCCTAAACCTGGTCCTTGTGAAAAAGCAACCCCAGCGAAGTTTTCTGAGTCTAATTGGTTTGAACTAAGTAATTTTTGAAGCACATCAGCTGCTTTTTCTGCATGATGATCTGCGGCCTCCCTAGGATGAATTCCTCCCTTTAATGGCCTAACAGCAACCGAAACTGAATCTAAAGGGTA
>Ga0115011_10002837_pt1 | contig 11893 bp, 8 predicted proteins | sample TroAtlMetagenome_2_FD_88705 | JGI IMG/M metagenome (GOLD analysis project Ga0115011, IMG submission 88705) | Marine eukaryotic phytoplankton communities from Atlantic Ocean - Tropical Atlantic ANT8 Metagenome | ecosystem: Environmental > Aquatic > Marine > Oceanic | place: Tropical Atlantic... | reverse complement strand
GAAGCGTCGAATATCTGACATCGCCATCCTCTTAATCTTCTTTTCTAGGGACCGACTCTTATTCAAGACATGAGAATAATGGACCCGTTACGTTGTGGTTGTGTGAAACTCCCGTGATGATTGAAATAGGGACTTCCTTTTCTTTTTTCTTGCGACAAAAAAGTTCCACCTATCCCACAAAAATAGATTTAGGATGGTCCGCGACGACGGCGACGACGGCGACGGCAACGACGGCGGCGACGACGACGACGACGAGAGAAAACAAAAGAAGCATACAAAGAGAAAGACTCCCAAGAAACGAACGAACGACGAGAGCAATTTTGATGATGACTCCGAGAATAAGAAGAAAAAGAAACGGAAAATTAGAGCAATGAGAACTGAGGAGGCGAGTAAAAAGGTTGAAGAGCTTAAGATACTTAACTCTGAGAAGACGTGCCGAATATGCGAGAAGGTGCTCACAGCCAAAATGTTCTCCGCTAAACAATTGCTCAAAGCAAAACCGGCATGTATTGAGTGTTCGAAACAGCGAGCGGAGATGGCGGCGACGGCGGCAAATGCTGGTGAAAACAGAAAGCCGGAGAGGTTGAAAAAGATGACAAGACGCGAAAAACTCGAAGGGGCAATCCAGCGGCGAAAACAACAGAGGGAAGAAAAGAGGCAAAATAAAGACAAACGTGAAGCTCTCGTGGTTGGCGAGGAAGTGCAAAAGGATTTTGTTCCAGCGAAGATGGTACCATCGAAAACAGAGCGAGATGTGGATGAATCCAATGAAGTCGCGCAGCGCTCCATGTACTGCGGTGGTATTCCATTTCACAAAACAGAAGAGGATATAAGAGCTGCGTTTGATGAGGTAGGTCTAGAAGTAGACAACCTCGATTGCATGGTGTTTGCTGATTCCGGCCGTTTTCGCGGCATAGCAATCATCACTTTCCACAATATTGCCGATCGCAATGAAGCTTTGAAATTTGACGGCGAAGATTGGGAAGGATTCTCGATGGTTTGTAAACCGTACAAAGTAAAGAAATCTTCCGCTGCTACGAAAGAACCCCCGAAGAAAATCGACGGACAACGCGTTTTGTTTGTCGCGAATCTGGATTATTCTGTAACAGAAGATTTATTGCGCGAAACTTTTGCCCAAGGTTCTGAAATCAAAGAAATTCGCATGGGTTTAGATAAAGATACGCAGGATTTCAAAGGATTCGCGCACATAGAGGTTGTATCGGATGGTGATCTTGCGCGAGCTTTGAAAAAAAATGGGAAAGACTTGTTAGGACGCGAGATGAAGGTTGCGTACGCAACCGAGAGGAAAACTAAAAAACGTAGATAGATGTATATTACAAACTAATCCTAAAACTATTTTCTATCATCTTGTTTGATCGATGACTCGCGCTAGAAACGCATCAGACGTCAAAATATCCTTTGGGTCCATGCCTTCGGATTGCTTATATATGTTCATGATCGATTGCGGAGTGACATAAAAGAAAAGCTCATCCAATACTCTGATGCAATTAGCGACTCTCACGATATTTTCTCGTTCCTTTTTATCTACCACGACAAGTTCCTCTTCGTACGACTTGCTTTTTTCGTCTTGCTTCGATGTTGCAGCGCCGGGCGACCCAACCCATATGAATCCGTTGCATCCTATGAGAACCTCTATGAAAACATCAGGTGTGACTTCTAAAGCGTGAAAGTGTTGTGGCAATCGTTTCACTAAACTCGGACACACCTCCACCAGCACTCCTCTAAAGAGGCGCCCGTACTTCGTCGAACGCGCGTGTAAATTTGCTGCACCATCTTGAAAGATCGATTGCACTTCTGCCGTAATGACATCTGCAGTATCGAATAGCTGTGACATATTCAACTCGTCCGCTTCGTTTCGTCTTCTTTGCTGACCGCTCGGTAAATTAACGCTCGACAATTGTAAAACCGCCTCTTGTCTGGAATTTATATCTACTTTCCATCTTTTCGACGAAATCATATTGATTCGACCGACGACCACGTCTCCAGTCTCTGGCGTGTACTTTGCTTTCAGCGCTTTCACGGAGACTAACTTATTCACCCTTTCTACGACGCCCGATACTGTCGCTCTTAGCTCTCCCTCGGATACTTGCGTCCCGTGACCTTTTAAAATCCCTTCCGAAGTACTAACGCCTTCAACGACTTCCCCAGGCGTCGTAAAAATCAACACGCGAGAAGAAGGTGCAGAAGATGTCGTTAAAGACTGCAATCTTTTTAAACTTCGCTCACGCATCTGCTGCTCAACCTCAGAGACAATCATTTCGTTCGTTGTATGTGTGTGTGTGTGTGTGTTCGATTTTTTTTGCAGAAAGAAAGAAAGACACCATGGTACAAAAAAGCAAGACAGAATTGGGAAAAAGAAACGAAAAAGAAAAGGAGCCCCATTCCAATCTTCACGGGTACAACCACAACGTAACGGGTCCATTATTCTCATGTCTTGAATAAGAGTCGGTCCCTACAAAAGAAGATTAAGAGGATGGCGATGTCAGATATTCGACGCTTCTTGTTCATCCTTTCTCTCTCTTTTCTTCTGTGCGGGCTCCCTTCAGTTGTACACGCGTCGTTGAAAGCTCCAAGACGGGTATCGTCGTCTCCAAACATTCTAAAGCCCGGAGAGGAAGACGCGTTTCTTCGGTTACAATTAAAATCTTCCGCTTCTCCTCACAGTCACGGTCATGCGCATCGTGTAGTGAAGAAGACGCATCATGAACACACCTCGAGTCATGAATGGTCAGATCCCCGAGAACAAAAAGAAGATACAACAACTATAAAGTATGATTCGTTTTCAGGACGTCCACAGGTTGGTATTTATAGAGCAACTACTTCCTCAAAGACTTCCCCACCACCGCCATCTCCGACATCAGAACTAGCACAATCATCATCATCAACAACAACAACAACATCATCATCATCATCATCATCATCATCATACCCTAAAATATCCCCAACAAAATTTCCCCTACCGTTTTGCGCCGAGTGTGATGGATGCGCAGTGGATTGGACGAAAGCGTCAATTACCGCAAACTCTGTGGATCATATGTGTGCGGGAACTGCGCCATGTTCGGGATGCGATGACATAATTCTTCGGCGAATCAACGGGACATACGCGTTAAAAAATGAAAAAAGGCAAAAGTATAAAGTTAAGCGCGAAGTCGGTGCGAGCGCCGCGACAGTTTTGCGCGCAGATTACGTCAATAAAGATATGAAGGAATCGTTTGACGCTTCGGGTGAGCTACTCTCTTTACCGTTCGTCAAGTTTCCTTGTATTCCTGGGTTACCACGACACAATCGCAAGTGCGCTAGGCAACACATAGAAGACGAGAAAGGCAAAGATTTGTTGTCTATTCGTAACGTTGAATCCGTCCAAAAACTCAGCGATTTCTGCGGACTTGAAAATGTAGCCTCTCGAGCGTGGTCGGCGAATGTGAAATCTACCGCACCGGCGGGTATACCCATAGATCCCTGGTCGGTGTATCCAGAATCTGTTGCTGTCGATCAACTCGGCGCATTCACTTCCCCAGCCGCAGGCATTGGGTTAAATAGCATCTGTCAAATTGCAAATTCGGATTCGGACGTCGCGCACATCATAGAATCGGTACCATCGGAGCAAATCGTTCGAGCAGCTTTGTACGAATTCATCTTTTGTTCGGGTGATAGACACACGCAAAACGTTTTTATCGATGACGATGCGCGCATGAAGTTAATCGATAACGATAATCTTTTAGGGTGGCAAGTGTACGATGAAAATAGAAATAGACTCTGTGCAATTAGCTCTCTCTTTTTACCTGGGAATTTGGAATCGTGGCGCGTGCGAGAAAGTGCCGAGTGCGCGGGAAAACTTGGTTCGTTAGATTACCGGTGTCACGTGAACGCTAACGCGCAAATTAAGCTTCCCCGACGAACGAAACAGTGCTTAGAACATTTTAGAACAACAAGCGTGGATGATTTGGTCGTGCAGTTTGGCATCGTCGAGAGCATCTTTGCGAAAACGCTAAAGAAAAGAAGCGCCGATTTGCTCGATTTAGGTTTACCGAAAGCTTTAGAAAATGCGATGAAGACCGAACACGAGATTGCAAAGGAGAAATCACATATATTTCATCCTGACAAAAACTGGGATGAAATGACTCCAGAACAACGCCAGAGAATGGCTGCTGTTCGAGATTCCTTCTGGAGACGAATCGAGCCTCCGAATTGTGCGGGAGTTCCAATGGGAGGTCGGTGGGAAAACGCAATAGAAGATCTGAGAGTTTAAATTGATTATAGAGAACGCGCTAATTTTCCTTCTTCTTCCTTCTCTTTGCTTCGGACACCGCGTAGTCTCTTTTCCGAATGAACGTCATCACCGTGGCATTGAAATTGCCAAGTGCCATCAGGACGAATAATGACCCAGCCACCAGCGCTTGCCATTCGCTCAATCCTTTTCCGTTTCGCGCGAATTCTTTGTACCACCTCAGTAAAACTTGACAACCAAACACGAGCTGCATCGTCTGTAACGTCAACAAAAGCGGCCACAGAAGTTTCAATCTGCTTCCAGATTCTGTCGCCGAAACGTCCATCGGCGACGCTTTTCCAATGGCTACTCTCGTATACATCCGGAATCTCTGGTATCGATTTTGAAGAAACATGACGATTCCTTGGCAAAACGTGAAGAAGAGAAATCTGCCTATAAACGTAATGCAAGAAGGCGAATCGACGTCCATGGTTAAGACGCACAACGCCATTGCCATGGAGTAATAGTGATGCTGAATCCACCAAGGCCGAATGTTACTCCCGTTAGCTTTCAGGATGTTCTCGCGCAGACCGAGAGAGGTGTAAAAATACAAAAGCCAGCTAAAATACGCCTGTAGAGCAATGGGGTATGAAGCACTTAAGACCGTATCCACAAATTCTGAGTGCTTTGAAGCTGCTATCTGGCTTTGGAGAAAGAAATGTCCCGAATGTTTCGAGTTGTACCAAATAAACAACACGAGCGGGAAAAGGAAATAGCTAATCGTTTGCGTCTCTCTAAAGTTGACGTAGTCTTCTTTGAGTCGCATTCTTTCGTTTTGCGAGAGACTAACTAAGTTTACCGCTGAACCGAGCAAATGCTTTATAAACCGACTGTGTTTCGCTGGCGTGACGAATCCACCAAGTTGTCCACCCGGACCGGTGCCATCGAACACCAAGCGGGCGTTTATCACGTGCACGTTGGTCGCGTCTTCTCGTTCCAACTGTCGTAACTCGTTTGTTAACTCGTCTAGTTCTCCACGCAACAACTTCAAGGTCGAGTTTATGTGCATGACCCTCCCGCTAATGTTCTTGATTTTAGCTTCCACTTTCGAAGCTCTCTCGTCCAGCGACGGCAATCTATCTTCGTCGAGCTCGTCGTCTTCAACAGTCATCCGTCTTATGTTGCGTCTCGTGTAGTCCATATGAGGAATTAGAAAAGAGAAAAAAGAAGATTTGATTTGCGTGCCTTTTTCATCTCGTTACTTTTCTTCTCAAAAAGAGTAAAAAACGCCCATCAAGCGACACATTTCCGCACGCACGGGGCTCAATCGCACGCTCCGTAGCGCGATCCGTGGGATTTGAACGCGAAGACGACACGCGGTACATCTCAATCATAAAACATAAAGCGCTCGAGAGAAAAAGAAAAGAGAAATTCCTGTTGCACGATAATCCGCACTTTTGGGTCATGTCGTCCTCTTCTTCTTTTCGCGGCACGACGAGGCCGACCGTGCGCGTCGCGTCGAAATTTGCGAGGAATAGTCGCCGTCGCAAATGTAATCGACGAAGCGCGAATATTTCGATGACACCTTCTTCATCTTCGGGCAACAACTACAACAATAACAACAACAACAACAACAATCAAAACGAACGCTCAACTTCTTCGTTAACATCGTCTCCCTCTGGAAGGAAATATTTAAGTGGAAGAAACAATAAGCGATCAATCATTCCGAGAGCGATTGAAGACGCGCAATCCATTCCAGCCGGTGTCGATGGAGATTGGTCGCACGTCACTCCGGACTTTCTCTGGACCAGTGAGCTCGAAATGCGTACAAACTATTTACAGGATTTTGAAAGAGTCCAAGTGCGAACGGCGCTCGATATCGCGTTTCACGCGCACGAAGGTCAAAAACGTAAATCCGGAGAACCATACATTATCCATCCAGTAGCCGTAACGTGTATCTTAGCGTCATACTATATGGATCACGAGACATTATGTGCCGGGTTGCTGCACGATACTGTGGAAGATACAGAGTATGTAACGTTTGAGAGCTTGGAAAGGATGTTCGGTCCATCGGTTCGAGCGATCGTTGAAGGTGAGACGAAAGTGTCTAAAGTTTCGAGCACGGTTTCAAAAGCAGCGGACGACGCTTTCGTGAGCTCAACCTTCGACGAACCAGATGTCAACGCGGACGATTTGCAACAAATGTTCTTGGCGATGACGGGAGAGATTCGGGTGATTATCGTCAAACTCGCCGATCGGTTGCACAACATGAGAACGCTCGGGTCGATGAAGCCGGAGAAGAGGGTGAAGATATCGAACGAAACTTTACTCGTTTTTGCACCTCTCGCGAAATTGTTAGGAATGTACGATATGAAAAACGAGTTGGAGGAGATTGCGTTTGGATGGGCGAGCCCGGGATGTTATGAGGCAGTTACACAGAGAAAAGAGGAGCTCGAGCGCGTTCACTTACCGGTAATTAATAACGTTGCTGCTAAATTGAACGAAGCATTGAAAAACGATGATTTCTTACGCGGTTCCGTGATAAGCTTTGCCGTCGATAAGCACGTCAAGGAAAATTACGGCATATATCGTAAAGCGTTGAAAAGTAAGAAAAAACCAAGAATCTTTATTCACGATGATGAAGAAGACAATATTTCCGTCGACGAGGAGGAAAATGTCTCAGATTACGAAGAAAAGGAGAAACTTAAACATCTTAAGTCGAGACTACCGAACGTGAACGAAATTGCGCAGATTCGCATTGTCTTGCTCGACGATATGTTTACGAAAGGGTTGAGTGAAGCTGCAAAGAGATCTCATGCGATTCGCGTGACTTACCACGTTCTTGGTTTGGTTCATACGTTGTATCCACCTGTTCCAGGATCTATGAAAGACTACATCGCAACACCCAAGCTAAACGCGTACCGGGCTTTACATACAACGGTGTTGCCCATTGAACGGGGCGATATGAATGATGCTGATTTCCAAAGCGCGAACGAAAGTTTCATGGAAGACGAACAAAACGAAGAGGTTTTCCCGCTCGAAATTCAAATTCGAACCGAGAAGATGCATCTCGGCGCAATCTGGGGGATATGTGCGGATAGAGAGTTGAAAACAGGATGGCGTAAGCGAGCGATTATAGATGTTTTCAAGCGGAGAAACGAAATGCGTCAAGAACTTTTGGAGCGAGGCCAGCCGTTAACAGCGGATGAAAAATCGTTCATTGAAGAGGAAGAAGGAGACAACGAGTTTCTTCAAACTTTGTCGCAAAGTACGGCCGGTAACGCTGCGGGTAACGAAGAAAGAAATGTAGCTCCTATGCGCCAAGTTTTGTGGTTGAAAATGATTCAAGCGTGGCAAGAAGAATTTCTCGGGGTGTTATCCGCGCGAGAGTTTGTAGATACGGTCACCGGCGATTTACTCGGTCGACGAACGTTTGTTTTCTCACGCGCTGGACAAGTTATAAACTTACCCTACGGAGCAACAGTTGTGGACTACGCATCGTACCGTGATTGTTTGAGCGAGATGGTTGAAGTCAAAGTGAACGGTCAACTCGTTGATTTCGGTAGGAAACTCAACAACGCGGAAGTTGTGGAGATTGGTCGTTCGACCGATTCGACGGAGACGATGAAACAGAAAGTTGCCAAATTTCGTAAGTTTTTGCCGGCGGCAGTTACAAAAGCCGCGAGATACAAAATTGAAAAATTTTTAGACGAACACGATTCAACTTTCAGGGAGCGAAAAAGTGAAAACACATGGGAGATGGAATCGTACGATTTGATCGGATTGCCTTCCGGGGAAATACGCGCCGATAGAAAAGCGGTGAGCATGTTTGTGACTTCCTATCTTCGATTGGAATGTAGCGACCGCAGCGGGCTTTTAGCTGATATTTCTTCCGTTATTGCGAATCAAGGTATGAGCATCGTGTCGTACAATGGGATTAAGTCTCCCAAGAAATCAGAGAGTAACTTTGATATGAATTTCGAAGTGACCTTTAACGAGTCTGAGTTGTACAGAGGTGAACCGCTGGGAAATTTAGACGCGCGTTTGGCGAAAGTGTGTACTGATCTAATGACAAAGATTGATGGGGTTGACAATTGCTCTGCTTTCTGCGCGCTCCCCGACGATAACATGTTTAGCTTCCAAAAATAACTTGCAACCATATGTATTATTATTATGTATTATTGGTGGTACCATGGTACGTAGGTACCAGGTGGTACCATGGTATGGTACTTATGTGAGAGAAAGAAAGAAAGAGAGACTTTTTCCTTTTTTGTCTCTTTCAGTGTTCAGTGTCAGTTGTATCATCGTTTTTTTTTTGGAATTTAAACTTTTTCCTCCCCACTTGTTGTCTCCCTCTGTCACAAACACACACACACTCTCCTTTACTACTCCCACCACCACTACGTCGTCGTCGTCATCGTCGTCATTTTCGTCGTGTTCCACCCGCCCGAATCATGTTTGATGCGATAGCTCCGTCGCCGGAGCGCTCGCGAGGCGCTCCTCCGTCGCCAAACTTCTTGTGCGAAGATGAAAAGGGAAACATTTACGTTCTCTCCAAAAAGCGCCGCGAAAATGGTCGCGTAGATGCGACTATAACATCGGATCGATCGCGGAGGGCCGCGCAGCACGCCGCTGGTGTTGCTTCGCTCGAAGATGTGCGCGTGTATTCCGGCATTCCTTCTTCACCCTCGTCAGAAAACGTGGACGAAGAAGTACGCACGTTAGAAGTTTCGAGCGGTGGACAATTTGCGATTTTGGTTGCAGTAAGAAAGAGCAACACTAAGAAATCGTGTCGCGTGTACGTCGTTCGTTTACGAGAAGAAGAAGAAGAAGAAGAAGAAGAAGAAGAAGATTACGGTCACACAAACGTTCGAAATGGGAACAAATCGTGCTATGATATTTTGCCAAAGTACTTCGAAAGTGCGCCGAGCACGACGGTTTTATCGGCAAAGTTCTGCCCGGGAAGTCCTGAGGAATCCATTGCGCTTTTAACGAGCGACGGATATTTTAGAATCGTAAACTTTACAAAGAGCTGCTCGGCTCCCGAACAAATTTGGAAAATGGACCCAATGAATGAGCATTCCTCTTCCACACCAATTCGTCCACAGGTTGTGGATTTTACGTTCGGTCCACCAAGCGGATGGGGACGATTCACCGTTTTCTTTCTTTGCGCGACGGAAGAAAAGAAAGCAGCGGTCGTTAAGTGCATGTGTCCAATCGTCGCGTCCGGGTCAAGAATATCAAGTCGCGTGTTGGAAGAGTTGGCGAGCGATTTGCAACTGCAAAAAGGCGGTAGCAGTGCTCTGCGCTGGCTCGAACGTACGTTTGATATGACTTCAAAAGCTTCGGTTCGCGTCGCGCGGAAATTATCTGCGAATGCCTCTGGGGGCGAAGCGGTAGCGTTGCAAGATTTCTTGACGACATCGTCTGCACCACTGACGCACTCACATGCTTCTCGCGACGTTCTAAAGATTGCCGTACGTGCATTATCGGGTGATGGAAGAGGTGACGACGGTTTCTTGATTGCTACCTTACGAACGGATCGTGTGATTATTAGCGCAATTACTGCGGCCTTGACGCCATGCTTCTCGAGCCGAGAAAGTCGCACGATTGAGGGTATTTTACACGCCACGTCAACTTCTGGGGATAGACACGCGTCAAATGCTCCTATTTTATACGACGTTGATGTCATAAAATTAGAGAATGGCGCGAAGGATGTTGGTAGCGCGACGATATATGATTCGTGTCAAAAAGTAGAATGGGATCAGTTCACAAAGCAGCGACTTTTTGCCACGCTGAAAGGATCTGTGCATAGCATAGACCTTCGATGGTTGCCTATTCTTGAATCGACAGTTGCACGCGAAGAAGGATTGAAGTTAGATAGCATTAGTAACGATTTGCCTCTTCCAGAAGTGAAGAGAGTCTTAAGTAGCGGCTCCACGACGGAGAGCTTGCTCGGCGCTATTTCTTTGGGCGATCCATTGGAAGCTGGTTTGATTCTCGCGATACATTCGTCCAAAGGTGTGTTAGCTTTGACTCCTGAGGACGTTTCCACCGCTTCAATGGACGTTTCAAAGAGTCCGTACGAAGCCGTTCCGAAAAACATGAACGATACGTCAAATGTTACGGGAGAAGCGCTAAAAAAGCTTGCCATTGGGCCGGAAGCTACCTTCAACGTAGCCGATACGATCAAAAAATACAGTTCAGCGACTTTCTGCACGAGTACAAAAATTGCAGGTACGGATGAAGATGCGAGTGGCGAAATTGTGACAGTCTTATCAAAGTCATTTGGAGATTTAAAAGCGCATCACGTCAGTTTCGGTCATCGAGCGCACGATGAAATACGCGCCGCCGCCTCTCGATTGGGGAGAGAAATTTCTCGTCAAATAGATGAAGCCACTAACATGGCAGAAATGTCAAACACGTTGACAAACAATCTCGATGCACTTGGCGTTCGATTTGACGAAGCCGTAGAAAGGCATGGGAAGATCCGCGCGCGATTGGTGGCTTTGGTTGAATCTGAAAGAAATCTTCCCGGCATGCTTTCTCGAGCCGAATCTCTGTTTGAGAGGCAGTTAGAAACGTACAAAGGTGACGTGGCTTTGATTGAAGCTCGTGTCGATGAGTTAACCGACCGATGTGACGTCGTTTGCGGCGAGGACGAGAAAATTGGGTATGTAGGGACGGGGAAAAGAGATGACGACGAGGGCGACGGCGAAGAAGGCGAGATCAGTTTGAGCGACAAGTTGCTGAGGGAAGAGCTTCAAAGACAAAGCGACGCCATCCAAGCGAACGCGTTAAAGCTGAAAATTATAGAAAAGATTCTTCACAGTACCGATTAAAGTATTCTTTAGCAAGCGTTTAGTGATAATATTGAAGTCTCATCGCATAGCATTTGTTTTCACATAGCTTTTTTTATCCTTGCGCGTATCGCCTCGTCCATTCTGCGGCAGTTTTATCGTGCGCTTCTTTGTCGTTTAATAACTGTTGCGCGATGGACCCAACCAACGGATCGTGCGGGTTCGCATCCGTTAACAACGAGCAGATGCTTAACAAGACTTTCGATATCGTCAACGCTGGCGACCATTGGTCTTTGAGGATATCCAAACAGATTTGTCCCGAGGAGTTTATGTTGCAGTGGTAAATCCTCGTTCGAAAGGTAACTTTCGGAGGCTTGAATGGGTAATCGTTCGGGTAGTGAATGTCGAGAAAGAAAACGCCTCCATTATACGGCGAGCCTGTGTATTTTCGATGTATTTTGAAGAAGAAGAAGAAGAAAGAAACGTGTTGGTGAAAAAAAAAACGAAAAAGATGAAGAAGAAGAAGAAGAAGAAGAAGAAGAACGTGCACGTACCTGGCGGACCAAGGATTGTGCTCACCCACTCGTACAAGTTATCGCCTTTCGGTCCCGCGCTACAGTTCGTCGGTGGTTCCAAACTGATTTCCGCCAGTTCCTTTTGGATGCGTTTTGCCGCTGAACTCATTCCTGCCTTGCTCATCTTTTCTTTCTAAACTAATAAAATCTCTCTTCGTCTCTTTCTCACTGGTCGTGTAACGCGACTGTTCTATCCCACTCTCGACGTTCTCTCGTTCGTAGTAGTAGTAGTAGTAGGCTTTTACTCTCCGCCTTTTCAACGTCAATCTGTTTTTTTGTGCGTGCGTGTG